>ENA-OQIO01000243-OQIO01000243.1-human-gut-metagenome-genome-assembly--contig:-NODE-243-length-29261-cov-5.947690_pt1 | contig 29261 bp, 31 predicted proteins | sample MGYA00242573_ERZ504737 | MGnify/ENA primary metagenome ERZ504737 (study PRJEB26092, sample SAMD00036203) | human gut metagenome | host: Homo sapiens | study: EMG produced TPA metagenomics assembly of...
TGTCGAAAGAGTTGTTAGCCGATACGGATTTTAGCAGAAGGATAAAGGAATTATGAAATATCAAAAATAAAAGAGGCATTGCAGGCGTTACAAGAGGGAAAACTTGTTTTGGTTATGGACGATAAAGAGAGAGAAAATGAGGGGGATATGATTTGTGCGGCAGAATTTGCGACGACAGAAAATGTTAATTTTATGGCGACTTATGCAAAAGGCTTAATCTGTATGCCTATGAGTGAAAGTCTGGCTAACAGGCTCATGCTTTCCCCTATGGTTGAAGATAATACAGATAACCATGAAACTGCCTTTACAGTTTCTATTGATTATAAGGATACTACAACAGGTATTTCTGCCGAAGAAAGAGGATTAACGGCTCGTATGTGTGTGACTGAGAATGTAAATCCCTTTGACTTTCGTAGACCGGGCACATGTTTCCTCTGATTGCAAAGAACGGGAGGTGTTTTGGAAAGAAATGGACATACAGAAGCAACGGTTGACCTATTGAGGTTGGCTGGCTTAAAAGAATGTGGCTTATGTTGCGAAATTATGAATGAAAACGGGAAAATGATGAGAACACCTGATTTAATTCAGTTTTCTCAAACGCACCATATACCTACCCTCACAATTAAAGAATTACAGGAATACAGAAAAGTATATGATTTGCTTGTAGAATGTGTTTCGGTTGTAGAAATGCCTACAAAATATGGGAATTTCAAAGCACATTGTTATATCAATAAATTGAATGGAGAACATCATGTTGCATTGGTTATGGGAGATTTGAATAATGGAAACGATGTGCTATGTCGTGTCCACTCAGAGTGCTTAACAGGAGATGTCTTTGGTTCTTTACGCTGTGATTGTGGACAGCAGTTAGATAAAGCAATGAAAATGATTGCAGAAAATGGTTCTGGTGTATTGCTTTATATGCGACAAGAGGGACGAGGTATCGGGCTTGTCAATAAACTAAAAGCCTATCATTTACAGGATAACGGTATGGATACACTTGATGCCAACCTTGCATTAGGATTTCAAGGCGATTTAAGAGAATATTATATCGGTGCACAGATTTTTAAGAGATTTGGGAATAAAATCATTGCATTTACTTACAAATAATCCTGATAAAGTTTATCAGTTAGAAGATTATGGAATGAAAATTTCAAGCAGAGTACCGATTGAAATAGAAGCAAATCCTTATGATAGTTTTTATCTAAAGACAAAGAAAGACCGAATGGGACACATTTTGAATATGGAGGAAAAATAAATGAACACTTTTGAAGGAAATTTAGTAGCAGAAAATATAAAAATCGGTATTGTTGTAGCAAGATTTAATGAGTTTATAACTTCTAAGCTGTTAGCAGGTGCATTAGATAATTTGAAAAGAGAAAATGTTGGTGAAAAGGACATAGAGGTAGCTTGGGTTCCGGGAGCATTTGAAATACCTTTGATAGCGTCTAAAATGGCAAAAAGTAAAAAATATGATGCGATTATTTGTTTGGGAGCAGTTATTCGAGGTAGTACAAGCCATTATGATTATGTGTGTAGTGAGGTATCAAAAGGAATTGCTCAAATCAGTTTAAATACCGAAACACCAGTTATGTTTGGTGTTCTTACGACAGATACGATTGAACAGGCGATAGAACGAGCTGGTAGCAAAGCAGGAAATAAAGGCTCTGAATGTGCACAGGGAGCTATTGAAATGGTAAATCTAATTCGTGCATTAGAGGTATAATATGATTGGGGATTAAAAGGTAAAGCGAAAAAGCATAATAGGCGGAGTGATCCAGACACGGCGGTGGGAAAATCTCTTAGATTTTCCACCGTTTTTAGTGGCTGGTTCACTCCGGCAGTTGAGCGAGCTTGCGAGCGAACAGTAAGCCCCCGTTATCTAACAGGGGGGTACTATTACAAAAGACAAGAGAAAAAATAAATATAAAACTGCTGATATGCAACGATTTACAAGGTTATAAGAACTTATTTCACTTCACACCCTATTTTTTCTACCCGACAGGTCTAAAACAGCATATCAATAGCAAATAATGATAAGATACAAGGTGTATGCTTCTATGAGTATATGCCTTTTTTGATTGGAGGAATAAAACATGAATGATATGAAATTTATTGAAACATTAAAGCAAAAGAGAAAAGCCTGTGATTATTCGCAATCACGACTGGCACAGGAATTGCAAATCAGCAGGCAGAACTTAAATGAAATTGAAAACGGAAAAACAAAAGCCAGTAAAGAAATGAAACATATACTTCTACATTATCTTGATTATTGTAATTGTACTCAGCCTTTCACTTTAACGATTGACTACCTGCGTGTTCGTTTTCCTACCATAGACGCATTGGAAATTATAAAAAATGTACTGGCAATGAAGAGCGAATATTTTATCCATGAAGATTACGGAATGTATGGTTATGAAGAACAGTATGTCTATGGGGATATTAGTATAAATGCTTCTAAAGATAGTTCTATGGGTGTTTTATTGGAATTAAGAGGTATGGGGTGTCGGAACTTGGAATATGTTTTACAGGCAAGAGGGATAGACTGGTATTACTTTTTAAGATGTTGTATAGATTATCAAGGTGTTTTTAAACGCATAGATTTAGCGGTCAATGATATGGGCGGACTGCTGGATATAGAAATTCTAAGGGAACGCTATTATGCCAACAAGGTATGGAAACGTTCAAGAACCCATGAAGCAGTAGACAGCGGGAAATTATCGGGTACACATGGAGATACTGCAAAAACCTTTTATATCGGTTCAAAGAATAGTTCTATTTACTTTTGCCTGTATGAAAAAGAAAAGGAACAAAAAAGCAAAGGCATAAAAACAAACATTAAGAACCGCTTTGAAATTCGTTTGAAAAATGAAAAAGCAGAACAAACGATAGAACAATTTGTTTTTACAAGAAATCCCGAACAGACCATAGCAAGCCTTATCCTCACACAGATAGATTTTCCCGATTATATTTTATGGGATATATTTTTAGATAATGTAACGACCTCACTTCCGTTTATTATGACGCCTGTTGCTGTCAATATGGATAAAACAAAACGCTGGTTAGAAAGACAGGTCATGCCCTCTTTATTGATGATAAAAGAGATTGAAAAGAAAACAGGAGCAAATTATCTGGAAGAAATCGACAGACATACAAGACTAACAGAAAAGCAGGAATTAAAAATTAAACAAATGACAACAGACATAGCAGATATGATTGAGAAAGATACCGCTGTTCCACAAGGGAATGACGGTATTTTTTAATTTCTTCAAAAAATCTGCAACAAAACGGTTACTTGCGTACAGATATGGTGCAAGGAAAGGAAATCTGACTTTTTTTTGAAAACAGGTCATTAAATCGGTGGTTGCTGTCCCTATATGATGTGAAAGAAGAAACGATTTTCAATTTCAACTTAACAATCCGTAGTTTCCATTCCCTATATGGAGCAAAGAAAATCTTTCATTCCATAGTTGGTAGTAATAGTGTTGCATGGGTAGTTAGGGTGTGAAAAGAAAATCAGATTTTTTCATCACCAACTTAGCAGAATGACACTTTCTTTCCCTATATGGTGCAGGAAAAGAGAAAAGTTTTGAAGATTGGTTACGCTTCTGCTCTTTTCCAACGCGGTATATAGGAAAGACGATTTTCTTCTTTCGTGTTCTTTGACAACTGAATAAAGCAATTTAATACGTTTGACAGACAGCGAGCCGTTGAAACAGATACGCCATGACCTTTTCCCTGCTAAAGTGAGCGAGCCTTATCTGTGTTCCTGTAAGAAACTTGTCCTTTCCTACCGCCATGACCTGTTCTGTCTGATAATGATACTCCCGTACAGCCACAGCTTGAGCGTTCAGAGCGTCGCACGCAATGGGTACGGCTACATAAGAACTATGCAGAGGTGGAACTCCTGTGGGCTATGACAAAAGCCGTTGAATTGCTTAGAAAAGATTTTTACAGAAAGGGGGTATGTGCTATTGCTGATATTGTAAAAACAAGGCAGGAAAAGACAGATAATAAGCGTGGCATTGGCAACAGAGGAAAAACAAAGATTGTTGTAAAAGAGCATTTTTCCGAAAAGGGAAAGACAATGGAAGAACTTCTGACGGATGTTATGCTGGAAAAAGCAAAGCAGACAATCGCATAAAATCGGTGCAGTTGTAAGAAATAGATTGAATGACAAAAGTACCCGTGTTATACTTTACTTGCAAGCAGGTATTGTAAACACGGGTTAGTTATAAAGGAGGATAACTGACAATGAAACAACAGATTTACAATACTGCACTTTATCTTAGGTTAAGCCGAGATGATGAATTACAGGGCGAAAGTTCCAGCATTACCACACAAAGAAGTATGTTGCGTCTATATGCAAAAGAACATCATTTGAATGTGATTGATGAGTATATTGATGACGGCTGGTCGGGAACAAATTTTGAAAGACCGAGTTCCAGAGAATGATTGAAGATATAGAGGCAGGAAAAATCAACTGTGTTGTAACGAAAGACCTTTCCCGACTTGGCAGAAATTATATTATGACAGGACAATATACAGAATTGTATTTTCCCAGCCATAATGTCCGTTACATAGCGATTGACGACGGTGTAGACAGCGAAAAAGGCGAAAGTGAGATTGCACCATTTAAGAATATCATCAATGAATGGGTGGCAAGAGATACAAGCCGTAAAGTGAAATCTGCATTTAAGACAAAATTTGCAGAGGGTGCATATTATGGGGCTTATGCTCCGTTAGGATATAAGAAACACCCCGACATCAAAGGAAAACTGCTGGTTGATGAGGAAACAAAATGGATTGTTGAAAAAATCTTCTCCCTAGCCTATCAAGGTTATGGTAGTGCCAAAATCACAAAGGTACTGCGAGAAGAAAAAGTTCCAACAGCGTCTTGGCTGAATTTTACAAGGTACGGTACTTTTGCACATATCTTTGAGGGAAAGCCCGACAGCAAGCGTTATGAGTGGACGATTGCTCATGTCAAGGCAATCTTAAAAAATGAAGTCTATATCGGAAACAGCGTTCATAATCGACAATCAACAGTTTCATTCAAGAGCAAGAAGAAAGTGCGTAAGCCTGAAAGTGAATGGTTTCGAGTAGAAAATACCCATGAGCCGATTATTGATAAGGAAGTGTTTTATCGTGTGCAGGAACAGATAAAATCAAGGCGTAGACAGACAAAGGAAAAAGCAACGCCGATATTTGCAGGGCTTGTCAAGTGTGCGGATTGTGGCTGGTCTATGCGGTTTGCGACAAATAAGGCAAATAAAACGCCATACAGTTATTATGCTTGCAGTTACTACGGGCAGTTTGGAAAAGGTACTTGCTCTATGCACTATATCCGTTATGATGTGTTGTATCAAGCCGTATTGGAACGATTGCAGTATTGGACTAAGGCAGTACAGCAGGACGAAGAAAAGGTGTTGAATAAGATACAAAAGGCTGGCAATGCAGAGCGAATACGGGCAAAGAAGAAAAAGGCAAGTGCTTTGAAGAAAGCCGAGAGCGACAAAATGAGATTGACCGCTTGTTTGCGAAAATGTATGAAGATAGAGCCTGTGAGAAGATAACGGAACGAAACTTCATCATGCTGTCGGGGAAATATCAAAAAGAACAGATAGAACTGGAACAGCAGATAACCAACCTAAGAGAAGAATTAAGTAAAATGGAACAGGATATGATAGGTGCTGAAAAGTGGATTGAGTTAATCAAGGAGTATTCCGTACCAAAGGAACTGACAGCACCGTTATTAAATGCAATGATAGAAAAAATCCTTATTCACGAAGCAACAACGAATGAGGACAATGAAAGAATACAGGAAATAGAGATATATTACCGATTTATTGGAAAAGTAGACTGATAATGAGGGTTCATATCTTTAACTAAGGGAAACTGGAAACAATATGCCCGACATTGATATATTGATTGAGCTTTCTGATTTATATGCTGTTGATCTCCGGGAAATATTAAATGGAGAGAGGAAAAGTGAGAAAATGAAGAATGAAATAAAAGAAACTGTATTACAGGCAGTAGATTATACAACTACGGAGTCAGAGAAGTATAACCACAGGTTCGTATATGCAATTCGATTGCGTTGTTATTCTTAGTAGTATATATGTTGTTTAAGGATACAACGCTGTATGTCCAAAACGAGGTAGTAAGTATAATTATTGATGTTGCCCTGGGTGTGAGCTTAGGAATGTTACTAACAGGATTTGTTTTTTCAGGTCGTTATGGTATTAAAATAAGAGCATTCAAGCAGAGAATATTCAAGCGTCAATAAAACCAGAAGTTAACTGTACAAATTCCGATTATCAACAACAACGATAAAATGTCACACAGTTATTAACAACCATGTGACATTTATATTCTTAATACAATTTTGCACCTGCTGGGATTGCGTCATCTAACATTACCAGATTCAGTTTTTCTTCTCCATTTACATTGTGAATTGCAGAAAGAAGCATACCACATGAATCTATTCCCATCATAGAACGTGGTGAAAGATTTACGATTGCAAGTAAAGTTTTACCTACAAGTTCCTCCGGCTCGTAAAATGCATGTACTCCTGAAAGAATAGTTCTTTCATTAAACATCAACTCGAAGCTTCTTAAGCTCCTGATACAGGCGCGCTACCGGAAGCCCTACTACATTATTGTAATCACCTTGTATTCCCTTAATGTGGATGGCAAAGCGCCCCTGTATCCCGTAGCTTCCCGCTTTATCCATCGGATCTCCGCTTGAAATATAGCGGTCAATCTCCTCTTCCGCCAATGTATACATGCTGACATCCGTCTTCTCATAAAAGCAGTGTTCTCCGGTTCTTCCATCTTTGTCAATAAAAACAAATGTCACTCCTGTATAGACACTGTGCGTTTTCCCGGATAGCATCAAAAGCATATGCCTTGCATCTTCTTCATTCTTTGGCTTTCCAAGAATCTGATTCTCATAAGCCACTACCGTATCTGCTCCGATCACAAGTATATCCTGCGGTGTCACAAGCTCTGCATGCTGTTCATTGTAGGTAAGCACTCCTGACGCTACCTTCTCTGCCTTTTGACGGGATAGCTCCATGACAACCGCAGACGGCTTTTCCTCTGTGATTATCTCCTCTCCCTTTGCAGGACAGCAACAAACTCTGCCCCTAGCTGCTCTAATAATTTCTTTCGGCGCGGTGATGCCGACGCTAAAATTATCTGACTCATATTTATTTTACCTTTCTCGTGAACTCTGATTTTTCGACTGCTTCATCGCACGCTTTTTTCTTTTTCTCATCTTAACACACAAAAATAATTAAAAAAAGGACAAATAATCCCGAACGGCTTATATATAAAAACCATTCGGGATTATTATTTATGCTTTATGTGTACATTACCGATAAAGCACTACTATATTATTTCTCGTACAAAAACTCCTCCGGCAATGTGACATTGAAATCCTTAGCCAGATGCCTGAAATTATCCGGTGTAATGGTCTGCAGCTTGTCCGGTCTCATTGACAGCATCTTTACGAGAATCTCTGCTGACTTCTCTGCTGTATGCATGAGTCCGAATGTCAGGTCAAAATCCTCTCCGGCAGCAAACATTCCATGATGTGCCAGATGGCAAGGTCATATTTCTTCATAAGCTCACTTGTTGCAACAGCAATCTCTCTTCCACCCGGAACCATCCATGGAACTACGCCGATTCCATCAGGAAATACTACCGGGCACTCTGTTGCCATCTCCCAAAGCTCTCTTGTAAAGATCTTATCCTCAAGAGGAAGGACAAATGTGAGCGCAATAATGTTTGTTGTATGTGCATGATATACTACTCTGTAATTTGGATTCTGAAGCTTCTTTACCTCGAGATTCATAAGGTGGCTAGGCAGCTCGCTTGTCGGCCTTCCACCATTCACAAGTCCCCATACGATACGGTAGTTTTCGCCCTTTTCATCAAGCTCTATCATACAGATGGAATCCTCAGGCTTTATTATCACGTTTCTGAAGTATTTTCCGCTTCCTGTAACAAGGAAATACTCTCCGGCAAGATTTGGCACTGTTGTTCCGATTTGCTGCCACTCCTTTGGCTCAAAATTCTCTTTTACTGACTCTACCTCATCTGCCTTTACACGATATGAGAGGTTTCCGCCGTTTCTTTCATGCCAGCCTGCTCCCAGCCGTCATTTGCCATACGTATAAATCCTTTTACAAATTCTGCATCTAAAAATTTCATGATATTTTCCTCACTTTTCTGCTATTATTACTATTTACTTAAACTATTATTTGTACCTGATTAATTGCAAAGCCATGATGCACTATTCATTTTGCTGATATGACTATGTTTTTATCTGCATACGATATCAACCGGCACATCCAGTATCTTTGCCACCTTGAGTATTGTATCGATATGCCTGCCAACTGCTGCTGCCATGTGATGTGTAGGACCTGCCTCGCTCCAACGGTTACAGAATTCTCTTGCTCCGATTGAAAAGCGCGTTCTCATATTTGTATCTCCGAATGTGAATATCGGGCCATCCTCGTTCACACCCTCTGCCACAACAAACTTGAATTTTCCGTTCATATCCTGGGTGATTCCAAGATAAGTTACATCTCCGGCAGGTGGATAGAACTGTGTCAGATATCCGCCGCCTGTTTTTCCGTGAAATACATCTACAATCTTCATGGTCGGCTTTTTCGCCTGTGAAATATCAGCATCTCCCGAGCCTGAATGTCCGATGATACAGATATCCTCATTAAAGTCAATGGAATACATCTCCGAAAGCTGGCCGGTTCCGGCAATTGTTTTTAAGATGCTCATAGCCATGGCAACCTTCATATCGCCCTCAACTGCACAGGCTGTTCCCTGCTTAATAAGCATTGAAAATGCCGGTATCAGCATACTGTCAAGCTTTCCTGCTATTCCCTGGGCAAAACCGTCATAATGAGAGGCTATCATTCCAAGCTCTTCTTCCTTTACCCACTCTTCAAATGCCACAACATATCTTGCCATGTCCCATACAGTTTCAACTGTAGCAGCTTTTTTGTCTTTGTCCGGTGCTATATCAAATGTCGCAAGTATATCTTCGGCCTTTGCCCTGATTGCGTTCTCATCTGTGATGTGGTCAGCAATTGCCCACATTTTCTCCCAGTCAAACTGCTTTGTATATAGACCCATGCGGTTATACAGATTGGTCTCATCAATATACAGATCCATCATTCCCGGATATGGTCTTCCAATCTGCGCGATATTGGTATAGCGGAATCTTCTTCTGACCTGCGCTGCCTTACACCACTGTGCTATCTCCTCTGCCACATAGTCATCTCCACCTTCCACTACGCCTGTGATTACTGCATGTCTCTTTCCGGCTCTTTCAAGGTCTGCAACCATCTCTCCGACTGCTCCGCATGCATACAGCTCACCAAGCCATTTCGGTGTGTCCGTATTTGCGTAATCCGGTGCCTTGAGCTTTTGAACATTTACCAGAACAACCGGCACATTTAAATCTCTGATTGCAGGAAGCATATTGTAGCTTGTCGCATATGTGAGAAGCTGTAAGATCACCAGATCCACATCCGCTGCCCTGAATTTGTCTCCTGCCTTCATTGAAAGCTCTTTTGTGGTAACAATTCCACCGTCCACCAACTCAACGGTATCCGGAATCGTCTTTTTAAAAGCCTCATACTGCGCCTCAAATTCCGGAACGAGTGTTGGAAACTGTGGCAGATATGCGCCGAGCGCTATCGAAAATACACCAACCTTTGCTTTTGTCTCTACTAACATTTGTTTTCTCCCTTCTTTTATGGTCTATATTGTTTTACTTCGAAAGAATCAAAAATGCATTGTCTTGCACATTTTAAATTTTTTAGTTCTCCTGTCGCAATCATCTGTGAAGCTATATTTCCTATCGCAGTGGCTTCGCCCGGTCCTGCGTAAACAGTCATTCCTGTTTCCTTTGCAGTAAGCTCATTCAGATAAGCTGCATTTGAGCCTCCCCCGACTACATATATATGAGAGTACTTCTTTCCTGTCAGCTCCTCTATTTCATGAGCCGTCTCTGCATAGCACTTTGCCAGACTGTTATAGATAACGGCTGCCACCTCTGCGACCGACTGTGGAATCTTCTGCCTGCTCTCACTGCAGGCTTTTTTTACTTCCTCTGTCATGTTTTCCGGTGCTAAGAACCTGTCATCGTTTGCATCCACAACTGATTTTATGTCCTCTTTTGCTGCCATCTCACATATTTCAGCAAAACTCATATCCTGTGCGATTTCTTTCTTTACCGACTGTATCATCCACAGTCCCATAATGTTTTTCAGGTAACGGAATCTGTAATCATAACCGCCTTCATTTGTCAGATTGCATTTCATGCTGTCCGCTGTACAGTCTGCTGCTTTAAGCTCTGTTCCCATAAGCGACCATGTTCCGGAGCTGATATACAAAGCATCATCTCCTGTGTTGGAATAGCCATAACAGCAGATGCAGTATCATGAGTCGGTGGAAGAATGACCTTGCAGTTGAATCCAACCTTTTCCTGAATGGCATTTGTTAATTCTCCCAGCTCATATCCGGGATTTTTTATTTCTAAAAATAATTCCTGTGGATATCCGAGCCTATCTATGAGCTGATAATCCCAGTCCTTTGTCTTTGCCTTTACAAGCTGGGTAGTGGTTGCATTTGTATATTCCTGAGCCTTTTTTCCTGTTAAAAGGAAATGGAAATAATCAGGTATCATAAGCATTGTCTTTGCCTTTGCAAATATGTCCTGATTTTGTTTTTTCACAGCCATCAGCTGATAAATCGTATTAAAGCTCTGCTTCTGAATACCGGTTCTTGTGTAAAGCTCTGTCTCAGATATAAACTGATACACTGCCTTGTCAATGTCCTTTGTTCTGTCATCCCTGTAGGCAACCGCATCCCCAAGCATTTTGTCATTTTCATCCAACAGGACAAAGTCCACAGCCCATGTGTCAATTCCCATGCTGTAAGGAATTTTCCCCATCTCCAGACACTTTTTCATGCCTGTAAGTATTTCCTCAAAAAGCCTGTCCACATCCCACACCTTATGACCATTTTTTTCTGTCATGCCGTTTGGAAAGCGGTAGATTTCCTCAAGCACCGGCTTTCCGTTTTCCATGTGTGAAAGCATGTGCCTGCCGCTTGAAGCGCCAATGTCAACAGCAAGATAATATCTTGTATCCATATGTGAGTTCCTTTCTTTTTCGTTCTCAGTGGTTCCTAATAGTTCTCTTTGTTCTATACTCAATATAGCAAAAATAAGGACAGCTTTTTAGAACCTGATTAGCTCAAAAAACTGTCCTTATTTTCCATTTATTGTTTTTTATCTTTTATGTATTCTTTTCTGTATTTGTGCGGTGTCATTCCGTAGCGTTTCTTAAATTGCCTGAAAAAATAGCTTTGATTCTCATACCCGACATCCAGTGCTATTTCTTCAATCGAAAGCTTTGTATCGCACAGCAGATGAACCGCCATCTGAAATCTTTTTCCCTGCAAAAGCTCCTTAAAGGTGTATCCTGTTTTTTGCTTTATAAGTTTGCTTAAGGTGGTCATAGACTGATGTGTATCCTCCGCGATTCTCATCAGACTGGCATTTTTACAATCGCTGTTAATATATCCGAGCACCGCCTGGACTATCGTTTCCTTATAGTCCATAGAAGAATTATGGCTTAGGTTTTCCAGATGATTCAGCAGATACAAAAATACAATTCCCATGGAATACTGGTTTATTATATCTTCGTTAGCATATCCGTGCAGCATGGATTCCACCATATTTTCCATAAGGTTTTCAACTTGCTCATTTTCCTGCAGTCGAAACAAAAGGTAATGCGAAACCGGATCCTTTTGTCTGAATACACTTGTCACAAACCGGGCAAGGACATTTTCCTCGCCAAGCATAGATAAAGGTACCTCAAAGAATTCAGGCAATGCGATAAAATTTATACCTATGTCCTGATAATCGGCTCTTTTTATCGAATGCACTACCTGCTGGTTCAGCATCAGAACATCACCCTTGTGAAGCACTAATTCCTTTCCCTCTATGCAGTGCGTAATACTGCCCTGTGCCACATACATAATCTCTACATAATTGTGTCTGTGTTCAGGGAAATCGACAAAACGGCTATGCGGGCGTACCGTAATAAGCTGTCCTCTTTTAAGCAGCAGCTCCCTGTCTATTTCCCCTATATGTTCCTTTGCATACAATTGTTTTTCAATGTCCCCCTGACCATCAAGGTATTTCTGTTCCTCTTCGGATACCTTCATCAGTTCGTCTAACAGCTTCTGCTTCATGTAACATTCCTTCTATTCCCTATCTGGCACTATTTCTGATTTAACGCATTCACTACAGCCTCATACATCGGTTTCGCCTGCGGTGCAGCCCCCAGAAGTTCTGCGAGTTCATTCCTGATTCATCAAAGGATCCGTCCGGTTTGATGGTGTTCCGACGAAGCCTGTAGCTAAACCGTCCTTTTCTCTTGCAAGATTAAAATACAGTGAAATAATAGCACCTGTCTGTGTCTCGCTTACGATACGTCCTGTCTCAGTATAATATTCTCTCCGGTTTTCATCTCAATTATCTCGTGAATTATCCTATTGTGCAAGTAAACAATTCAACTGTCCGATCAGCTGTTCCACCTGTTCTCCCGGCATCTGCCCCATCAGGGATTTCAGCGGCATTTCCCGGATAACTTGCTCTCCCAGCTTCTTGTATTCATCACTCATCCCTTCTGCTGATGCGGCCGCTGCTGCCAATGCGCCAGCAGTTCCGTAATAACGGGAGCAGTTTTCGTATGATCCAATAATTCTCCGAACGTTGTTGTGAAATCTACGCGAAAGGGCAGTTCTTTCTGTGTTTCAAATACAATATCAGCATGTAATCGGATGTCATCAGAAGCATGGCCGATCAGGATCCGGTATGTTCCGGATGGCGCATACCAGTCCCCGAGACGTTCTTCATAATAGGAAAGATCCCTCGCCGAAATTTCCATCGACACCGTTTTTTCCTCTCCTGGCAGGAGATGAACTTTGGCAAATCCTTTCAATTCCTTGACCGGTCTCTCCGATATGCCGCACATGTCAGCCACGTACAGCTGTACGACTTCTTTTCCTTCTGTCTTTCCTGTATTTTTCACCTTGAAGGAGACCGTCAGGATATCCTCATCCGTCATTTGAGCCGATGACAAATTCAAGTCCCCATAAGCAAATTCCGTGTAAGACAGCCCATGTCCGAATGCATACCGCACCGGAACCTTCTTTGTATCATAATAGCGGTACCCGACAAAGATATCCTCACCATATAACACCCGCTTTCCATTTCCTGGGAAATGAAGGTAGCTCGGATTATCTTCCAGCCGGTACGGGAATGTCTCCGCCAGCCTGCCGGACGGATTCGCTTCTCCGTATAACAGCCGGTCACAGGCTTCGCCAACGCCCTGACCTCCGAGATACATTTCAAGGATCGCGCTTACTTTATCAGCCAGGGCAGTTCTACCGGGCTTCCATTGTGGAGTACAACTACAACATTAGGCTGTACTTTCAACACTTCTTCGATCAGACGGTCCTGGCATTGGGGCAACTTCATAGATGTTCTGTCATACCCTTCCGACTCAAATATCTCAGGCAGACCGGCAAAGATTACCGCAACATCTGCTTCTGCAGCAGTTCGAAGCGCTTTTTCCAGCTCCTGTTCCGTCATCGCGTCATTTTCCATAGAAAATCCTTTTGCATAAGTTACGCTGCGCCCTTTTTCTCCGGCAGCATCCAATGCCGAGACAACCCTGAACGGATTGATATGGCTGGAGCCACCGCCCTGATACCGCGGCTTTTCGGCAAATTCCCCTATATAGCAACCTTTCTGTCTGTATTCAGCGGAAGTATACCGTTATTTTCCAGCAGAACCACACATTCAGTCTCTATATCCGCTGCTTTTTTATGATCTGTTTCCTTATCAGATATAACTTCCGGGTGATGCTCTTCACCGGCAAATACAACATTCAATATCCGTTCCACCGCTTCATCCAGCACAGCTTCGTCCAGTCTTCCCTCCTGTACTGCTTTCACAATCTGTCTGTCATTGTATCCTCCGGAATAAGGCATCTCCAGATCCAGTCCGGCCTGCAGCCCCTTCACCCGGTTATTTACAGCACCCCAGTCACTGACGACACAGCCTTTGTATCCCCATTCTTTTCTCAGGATATCTGTCAGAAGATATCTGTTTTCTGAAGCATATTCTCCATTTATTTTGTTGTAGCTGCACATGACGGTTCTTGGGCTGATTCTTTTACTGCTTCCTCAAACGCAGGCAGGTAGATTTCCCTGAGCGCACGTTCTGACACCTCGGAAGATATCGTCATACGGAGTGTTTCCTGATTATTCAGCGCGAAGTGCTTAATGCTTGTCCCCACGCCCTGACTCTGTACTCCACGGATATATGCCGATGCCATCCTGCCTGCCAGATATGGATCCTCCGACAGATACTCAAAGTTCCGCCCGCATAACGGGCTCCTTTTAATATTCACCGCCGGACCAAGCAGCATGCTTACATTCTCGGCCTGACACTCCGCTCCCAGCGTCTCTCCCATCCGTTCCATCAGGTCAACATCAAAGCTGGAGGCTGTTGCACAGCTGCCGGGAAACAAACGGCTTTCACACTTTCATTCAATCCCAGATGATCCGTTTCCCCTTCCTGCTTTCTCAGGCCGTGAGGGCCGTCCACCATCATAACTGACGGAATATTCAGTCGTTTGATTTCTTTCGTATGCCAGTTATCAGCTCCTGAACAGAGACTTGCCTTCTCTTCCAGCGTCATTTTTGAAATCAGTTCCTTTATTCTGTCCATCGCAAAAGTCCTCCATTCTTTTCTTAATACTGATTGATCATCTGTGCCTCTGCCTCTTCACGGCTGATTTCGCCATTGTTGCATTTTGCCATCAGCTGGACATCATGGTCATTCAGCTTGTAAAAGCGAAGTATAAGCAGAGTACAAATACCCCCGATAATGCTGCCAAGACAGCTGAATGTCCATAATTTATCGGCAAATCCTGCCGCCTGAACAACGCCTTCTCCTTCCCGGAAGCCGATTAAAGTTAACGCAAACACACTGACTGCTGTTGCGATCGCTCCATTTAATTTTGTAAAAAATGTCTGCGCTGCAAACGTTACACCACGCATTTTTAATCCTGTCTTGTACTGTCCATACTCGTAGCAGTCCGGCGTAAACTGATACTGCAGTATAACTGCTATTCCCAGCGGAATTCCTCCTAAGGCATTTAAAGTCACATACACCGTCATATTCTCATACCCGGCCATGAATCTTACAATTCCCAGAAGTAAAGCGAAAACATATGAAATATAGAAGACTTTAAATTTGTCATATTTCTTGCATAATTCTACTGCCATAACCGCACCGATTAAGGTCGGAATAATCACCGTCATCGAAACATATGAGGCAGCTTCTTCACCGCCAAGGCAGTACCGGGCAACATATAAGCCCCAATTTGCACCAACATTAAGCAGGCTGCTGATGAGCGGAGCCGCAAAGAAAATCAATAAAATATTTGTTCTTTCGCAGACATTCTGCCATATCGCGCAACGTATAACTATCTTCTGCCCCTTCGTCCAGTGCTCTTTCTTTTTCAATTACTCTCTCCTTTGCGAACAGACAGATTGGAATCATCATAACAACTGACAAAAGAGATAACACAATTACTGTTGTCGCCCAGCCGCCTAACCGCTGCCGTACCAACGGCAGGACAATTCCTGTAACAATACCTGAAAAAATAACAAACATCCTTCCTATACTGTTTAGTGAAATACGTTCCTTCTGGTCCGTTGTCATCGTGGTGACAATACCAAAAATCGGCACATCACAAAGTGTATAGGCTGTATCCCATAACATATAAGCAAGTGTTGCCCATATGATTTTAGCCATCATGGGAATCCCGGTAGGTATTGTAAAAAGAAGAATGGTCGCCACCGGAATCGCTATGACAGATATTTGAAGCCACGGCAGGAATTTCCCTTTCTTAAAATTTACCTTATCCATGATCATACCGAAGATCGGATCGTTGATGGCATCCCACACTTTCGTGATCAGCGCCACGATTGCAACCAATGCTGCCGTTATGCCGATATCTGTAAAATATGTAGTCATATATCCTATCAGTCCATAGAATACATTCTGTCCCATAAAATACAAACCATAACTGATTTTTTCTCTTTTTGTAACTGCATTTTCCATTTCGTTATCCGTCCTTTCATTGTTTGATTCAATTATAAAAAATCACAAAGGGCAAATCACCAACGATATATAAGCGGTTTACCGACGAAACTTAATATAATAATCATCTTTCTAAAAATTGATATAAGTATTCTTCCATCTTAGGCGTCCACCATTCCAGATATCCTGCCTGCGTCGGATGAACCGGATCTGCCATATAAACTTCATATTCTTTTTCAGAAACGTCATTCATCTCCTCGTCATTCCAAAGGTCGATCACGCCTATTCCATATTTATCCTGAAGCTCAAATAATACATCTACCATCTGCTGATACTGTTTACTGTCATATTTTGTTCCGGTATAAAAGATCACGGGACAATTCCATGTCTGCTTTGCATATACAGTGATATATTCCATTGCTCCTGTTATCGTCTGTGTATCAAAATCTTCCAAATTTTCTGAACGGCTGAGTTCTCCTATCGGCATTTCCTTCGACGCGTCATTCGTGGAAAGCTGGCAGACAAATGCATCGAATTTCTCATCTGTACCGATATTATTTTTCATCCTCTGGATATAAGACGTCTTTCCGTTATCTACTAAAGTAGTGCCGCTGACGGCTTCTTTTACATACTCACAGCCATTTCTGTAAGAGATATAATCTGCAAAAGAAACATCCATTGAGTACAGACCTAAGGTTACAGATGATCCAAGGTAGCAGATACGCTTCCCTTCAAGAGGGCTGTTTTCTAACGGTTCTATATTTTCCAGACTGTATTTTTCTGCGTTTCCCGGCATTTTTTTCAGTTTGTTCTTCCAGACAAAATCAAACGGTCCTCCACCGCCTACTGCTCCTACTAAATATGTCAGGCCGATTCCCGCGACCAGAATCACAATTAAAACGATACTTAAGGTAATCTTCAATATTTTCTTTTTCATAATCCTTCCTATTTCTATAATCTTTCGGTTTTCCGGATCCTGTTATTTACGGTATCTATTTCCCTCTTTCTGATATCCTGCTGATTTTCGGCAGTTATTCCTTACATTCAAACTCATATGTTCCACTTCCTACCTCATACAATCTGCCATCCGGCATCTTTACAGTGGCAGTCGTGTTGCAGGGGATCTCCACCTTCAACTCAAATTTTCCCTCTTCCACGCTCCACTCTGTCCGTACTTTACCGTACTCACTCATATAGGTACGCTTTGCACTGGTAAACGCCTCATCCGTCTCCGGCGCAATCACAATCTTCTTAAATCCGGGAGCAGCCATATCAATGCCGCTTATCTTCCGGAACATCCAATCGTCCACGCATCCAAAGGCATAATGGTTCAGGCTTGTCATAACCGGAGACCCGTCCTCCTTATAAGAAATATAGTTTTCCCAAATTGTTGTCGCTCCCTGCTTCACCTCATAAAGCCATGACGGGCACTTTGTCTGAAGCAGGATTTTATATGCCTTGTCCATCCTGCCGATCTTACAGAGTGCATCCAGCAGATACGGCGTCGTCAGGAACCCTGTATCCAGACAATCCCCGTTTTCTTCTATCTTGCGAATCAAATGTCCGGCTATACTTTTTTTCTTCCTTTCAGGAGCAAGATCAAATGCGATTGCCAGCACATAACTGCCCATAAAATCAAGAGGCATCTTCCCGTCATCATCGATCAGCCTTTTTGAATGGCAGATTTCATTTTGGACGCAATGTCATCATAGTATAATTCGTCTGATGTATACCCGAGGAGTGCTGCCGTATCTGCCATGATCCGGCAGGAATTCCATCCAAAGATTGGCGCGCAGTATGCAGAAGTGTTGACAGGTTTTGCAGCGCTTTGGTCTGCTCCATCTACTGTCTGGCTCGGTATGAGCCACTCCCCGTACTGATGTCCTGTATTCCACAGATACTGATCAATTTCTTTTGGATGTTTCATCTTGCCTCTACGCTTCTTTGCAGTGTTGATGATATAGTCGCACCACTTTTTCATTGTGTCATACTGTTCTCTCAGTATCCTGATATTTCCTGTAAGCTGATACATGCTCCACGGTACGATACAGGCGGCATCTCCCCATCCTGCTTCTCCCACCGGTTCAAAATTGCGGTATACGATCCGATTCAGTTTCTCCAGTAATTCATAGATTCCGGTAAGGGGGATCACATTGGGGATTGCCCCATTTTTCTGCTGACTGCAGGTCATATTACGCAGCCATCTTGTCAGAAAAGGGGTTACATTTTCGTTGAGCATGGCTGTTCTTGCATAAATCTGGATATCTCCGGTCCATCCGCCTTTTTCTCTCTGCGGGCAGTCCGTGGGTATTGAAAACAGATTCGACCGCTGAGACCATCTTGTATTTTCGTAAAGCCGGTTTATATCTTCGTTGGACGTCTCAAAAGTTCCCAGATCCTCATTGTCAGAAGACAGGACAATCGCTGTGAAATCCTCCGGGCTCACCGGCTGATCGCATGTCACTCTCACATAGCGGAATCCATGATATGTAAAATGCGGTGTATATTCTGTGAATTTACCGTTTGAAATATAAATATCACTTTGCTTGTGCCCTGTTTTCTCTGACATGAAAATATTGTTGAAATAGTTTCCATATTGATCCAGAGTTTCAAAATGATCTAATACCATTTTTGTTCCGGCCGGCAGTTTGGTTTTTACCCGCAGAACACCCGCCAGATTCTGCCCGAAGTCAATGATCGTCTCGCCTTTCGGGCTGACCGTCATTCCGACTGCCGGTAATTCCTTTACCGGGCGCACCGGTTCCCCGTACTGAGCTACCAGGTTGGCGTAAGATTTTTTGCATGGGATACCTGCTTTCCAGCTGCTGTCATCGAATCCGCAACAGTTCCAGTTTTCCTGTTCCATCCGTGCGTCATAGAGTTCACCTGCAAACAGATCGGAAGACCGAACCGGACTTCCGAAACTTCACCGCATCATCTGACAGCACCATTTCACTCGTTCCGTCTTCATAATCAATCTTTATCTGAAATAACACAGAATGTTCGGCTTTAAACTTCCTGTCGCGCGGCTTAAAGTTCGCGCTGTCATACCAGCGTCCCCCACCAGCATCCCTATGACATTCTCTCCCTCTCTCAAAAACGAGGTCACATCATAGGTCTGGTAACACAGATATTGGGAATAGACGGTAAATTCCGGCGCAAACTCTCTGTCATCCGGACGCATTCCGTTCATGCTGAGCTGATATGCTCCGTGACAGGTGCGTAAACGCGCGCTCGTTTTATGCCGTCTCGTACACCAAATTCTTTGCGAAAATATTCTGCCGGGTTCTGCCCGCCGGTTCCGGGTTTTACCTTTTTCATCGGAAACGGAGATTTCACCCACTCGGCCGTCCATTCTTTCTTCATAAATCCTGTCTCAAAGGATGAGGATGCCGCCGCCTTTTCTCCGTTATTAACTGTCACTTCCACTGTCCAGTTGTAGTCACTGAGACTTTGTAATGGTTTCCCGGAGTACTCCACAAAAATACTTTTATCACTTTCTACCATTCCAGAATCCCACATTACTTCGTCCATATTTTTCACTGTGATATGATAGGATGTTTGCATCACATTCTTTTCATCACTAGTGATTACCCATGAAAAATAAGGTGCTTCGTCCACGCATGGTCTATATTGACTGTTTACTTTAAGTCTTATAAGCTCCATAGCAGACCTCCTGATTAGAATTTCGCCAGTGCTTTATCCAACATTTGTGCCTCGTCTGGTTTGATTTCTCCTGCGAATGTTTTCGCGACATCTCTAAGCGAAAGCCCATATGCAATATCGGGGATCATATCTACTTCCACCATTTGAGAAAGAAACGCGCGGATATCCGGATGGTTCAGCAGTTCTTCCATTGTAGAGTCTATGCTATATCTCTTTTTTAATGGTTCTGATGCTTCATATACAACTTCATATTCTCCGGCTTTCACATGGCAAATTCCATTTTCTACCTTTTCAAATAATGGATTTTCTTTATCTTCATATACAGATTCCGGCGCAAGTGGAAGAACCACTTCTGCCCTTCCGCCAAACGGAACTGTAACAGTGACAGTGATTTTATTATCCCCTGATATCTCCCAACCGCACTGATAGCATCCGCATGCTGAATCATAAACCGCTTTTACATATCCCAGTCCGCGATTCACTTTCGGGCTGATCCGCATCACCCGGCCTCCCGGACTCTGTTCCGTCACATCAATCCCGGCCGCATGGCGGAAGATCCATTCCAGTATAGCGCCATATGAATAATGATTCAGGCTGTTCATTCCCGTGCTGGAGACATGGCCGTTCTCATCCAGTGAATTCCAACGCTCCCACACGGTCGTTGCCCCCAGCTTCACTTCATGAAGCCAGCCCGGGTATTCCTCATTCAGGAGCAGCCGGTATGCCGCGTCTGTCATTCCATGATCAGTTAGGACATTGCACAGAAGCGGGGTTCCTACAAACCCGGTATTTAATTTATTTTTATTATCCCTGAGAAGCTTTTGCAGCATCTGCTTTGTCAGTTCTTCATTTTCAGACAAATGATATTTCAGTGCAAGGATAAGACCTGTCTGCGTCTTCACCGCACATCTGCCGGTGGCAGTAAAATATTCTTCTTTCACGACCTGCCACTGACGGTCTGCGATTTCCTGATATTCCTGTCTCGTTTCTTCCAGTCCAAGCACGTCCGCCGCCTTTGCGACTGTCTGGGCGCTTGCCGCATAGTAGATATCCGCGATATATGCTTCATCGGTCGCCCCGTACACACTGTTCGCGGCGGCGCCTGTACGGTCGAGAGCCAGCCAGTCTCCATAATGGAACACCTGTCTCCATCCGTGATGATCTCCGTCAATCCTGCGAATATAATCAACCCATGCCTTCATGCTCTCAATCTGGCTTTCCAGGATTGTTTTGTCCCCGCTGAACAGATATACGTTCCACGGAATGATACACGCAGCGTCTCCCCATGCGCAGGAACATTTTGTCGGTCCGAATGTGGGGACAATCTCCGGAACCATTCCGTCCGCCAGAAGCTGTTCCTGATACATGTCATATAAATATTTCCGGTAAAACGCGTAGGTATCAGCCAGATAGCTTGCAGTCGCAGAAAATACCTGTGTATCCCCTGTCCAGCCCATTCTCTCATCTCTTTGCGGGCAGTCTGTAGGCACATCCAGGAAGTTTCCCTTCATCCCCCATTCGATATTGGAGATCAATTTGTTCACAAGATCATTCCCTGTCTCGATTGCCCCGATGCTCTCATAATCGCTGTAAAGAACAAGCGCTGTGAAATCATTACATGAAAGATCCCTAATCCCGGTCACTTTCACATATCGATAGCCATAGTATGTAAAATGAGGCGTAATCACCTTTTCTGTACCATCAGAAACATAAATGTACTCCGAAAGTGCAGTTCTTAAATTCTCGTTATAGAAACATCCGTCCTGAAGCACCTCTCCCGTCTGAATCCTGATAGTTGTCCCCGCCGGCTCATGTACACGCAGTCGGAAGATCCCTGCGATCTCCTGCCCCAGATCAAATACATCTTCTCCAGCAGGCGTATGGATCAGTTCTGCCGGCTTCATCTCCTCCTGTACCTTAACCGGAAGAGATAACCGTTCCATAAGCCGGCCTTTCGGAACCTTTGCGATCCGCGCAGGAGACTCCTCTACCGGCGGCAGCGTATCATCTCTTCTCTCACCGTCATAGATATTGGAAAACCACAAATTGCTTCTTGTAACTGACCAGGTTTCATCAGAACTGATCACATCTTTCGTTCCGTCTTTGTACTCTATGTGAATCTCCGCAATCAGCTTCCACTCGTCACCGTAATATGCTTCCCGCTCCGGATCATTGAAACCGAACCGTCCTTTATACCAACCGTTTCCGAGAAGAACTGACAGCACACCGCCTTGTTCTGCCTGTTCCGTGATGTCATACGTCTGATACTGTATCCACCGGTCATAATTATTACAGTACGGAGTCAGATACTCATCACCGATTTTCTCAGGATTTTCTTTGCTTTCCCCCAGAAAATATGCCTCATACAATCCCAGACCGCAAATGTACAACCTTGCACTTTTCACTTCTTTTTTCGGTTCAATCCTTTTTGAAAAATCGGATGACTTCCTCGACTGCTGTCACAAGTAATCCATCTTCCAGTCCATGGTTCATCCATTTGCAGTCTCAAAAACTGTACATCTGATTCGATTACTTCCTCTACATCTGTTGCAACAATGACCTTCCAGTAATATCTTGTATACGGCTGTATTTCAAATTCTACTCTTGTAGAGAGGCTGTCCAACTCTGTTTCACCTGTATCGTAACAGATATCTGTAAAGGTTTTATTCTTGCTGATTACAATCCTTGCATGTTTCTGTTCCTGTCCTCTGCATCCTTTCACTTTCCATGAAAATGCAATAGTATCCATATTAAACCCTATCGGATTTGTGATATGATTTGTTTTTGCCGCATAAATCTTTCCCATGCTGATACTCCTTCTCTATCATTCTTATTCACTTATGCCCGCTTTTGACCGTTTCTCCCTCAACAGATATGTCTGCTCATTCAATTTTTCCTTGGTAATAGGATAACCTTTTGAGAAGATCACAATGGCCACCACATTTACGATCGCCGGCAATATTAGCACACAGAGGACGATCACATTAATCACATCGTCATTCTGTACTGCCGCCTTACTGTCAAATCCTGCTAACTGCAGCAGATACCCCGGAATCGCACCACCGATTCCCATTGCACACTTGGAGACAAAGCTGGAAAGAGATGCGACAGCACCTTCTGCCCTAATTCCCATAGACACTTCGATATAATCTGTATTATCTGCCTGTATTCCATAATTAAGAGGTGCTGCAAAGCCGGCTCCTATTCCTGCAATCAATACAGAGACAATAAGAAGGGGAATGCTCCTCACATCCAACAGACGGATGATTGGTGTCAGTCCTGCAAGTGCAAGTCCAATCGCATACATTTTCTTCTTTCCAAACCTTCCAATCAGATTACCAATGACCATTGTAGCCGGAAAAACAGTAACACATGTAATAAGCGTAATAATAGACGCCAACGTCAGATCTTCAAAAATATATGTATAAAAGTATGTATTTGCTGCATTCACGATATTGCTTCCAATCGAATATAACAGTACAGCAAGGAATGTAATGTACACCGGCTTCTGACTGAGAATCTTGAATAATTCTTTTACAGAATAGCTGTTCTCCATCTGTGGTTTTACACGTTCTTTTACTCCCATGGTTCCTATAATAGAGAAGAAAAAAATCACTGCTGTCATGATCAGAACAAGATTAATATATCCCTGTTTGTTAGAAGTATCTCCAAGAATAAGTGGAGCTGCCACACCGATTACAAGCGCCCCGATCACGTATGCAAGCCCTTTGATTGAACTTAAGCTGTTCCTTTCTTTCATATCTTCTGTCATAACCGGCAGAAGACTGTTCAGCGAAATATCCATGACTGGGAACAACACACCAAGCAGAATATACGATACATATGCGATTGCCAGTTTCCCCGATGTTGATAACATAGGTCCAAACCAAAGTAGAAGGAAATTGGCGCTACACAGAATTGTTCCCAGAATCAATGTTGGTCGGAAATGTCCCATCTTTCTGGTCGGAAGATGTCGATCATAAATCCAACTAACGGATCGTTAATGGCATCTAGAAAGCGTGCGATCAGGAACAGTGTCGCACATGCAGCAGGACTCAAGCCGCATATATTGGTATAAAAAATTAGTAAATATCCGTTGATCAGTGTCATAACCGGAATGTTTCCAAAGTTTGCCATTGCAAATGACAGCTTTTCTCTCATTTTTATCTTATCTTGATTCATATTTTATTCTCACTTTCCCTCTTCTGCACACAGAGCATTTAACTCCACGATCATCTGCTCGATCGCTTCGCCCGGAATAACGCTTAAAAATGATTTCAGCGGCATCTGCGCAATAATTTCCGGAGTCACAAGCTGTACCTCCCCATCTTCTTTCTTAGGTTCTTCTCCCTGTGATATTCCCTCAAGATACTCCATCATTTCCCTGCTGTCTTCGGGTGGTTCATCAATTCCCCCATTGTAGTGGTCATATCCACAGTGAACGGCAGCAGCACATCAGTGGTAAATGTAAGTTCTGCAGCCTCTCTGATCTCATCGCTGGCATGCCCGATCTGGATCTCATATGTACCTGACGGAGTATACCAGTCGTGAATCTTTGTCTCGTAGTAAGCAAAATCTCTCGCGCAAAGCTCCATTGTAACAGTCTTCTTCTCACCCGGATTCAGAAATACTTTCGCAAACCCTTTTAGTTCTTTCACTGCTCTTGGCACTGTACTGTTTTTGCCGCTGACATAGAGCTGAACCACTTCACTTCCTGGTCTCTTTCCTATATTCTCCACATCAATGCTCACCTTCAGAATATCTCCATCTTTCATTTCCGCAGAAGAGAGTTTCATATTGCTGTAGCTGAATTCCGTATATGACAGTCCATGGCCGAATGCCCAGCGCACCGGTACTTTCTTCGCATCATAGTAACGGTATCCGACAAAGATATCTTCTCCATAGAGAACAGTCCTGCCGTCTCCAGGGAAATTCAGGTAACTCGGATTGTCTTCCAGACGATATGGGAACGACTCCGCCAGACGTCCTCCCGGATTTGCCTCCCCAAATAACAACCGGTCGCTGGCCTCCCCAATGCCTTCTCCTCCCAGATACATCTCCAGAATGGCATTTACAGACTCCGCCCATGGAGTTTCTACGGGGCTTCCATTATGAAGAACCACAACCACATTCTTCTGTATCTCTGCCACAGCCTCTATGAGACGGTTCTGGCACTTTGGTAGTTCCATGGAATTTCTGTCATATCCTTCCGACTCAAAACTGTCTGGAAGTCCGGCAAAAATTACAACCGCATCTGCACCTGCTGCTGCTTCACACGCCTGTTTCAGCTCCTCTTCTGTCATCTCTCACGCTCTGACGAGAAGCCTTTCACGTACTCCACTGCCCTGCCTTTTCTCACCGCAGTTTCCAGAGCCGACACTACGCTGTCCGTATTGATGTGACTCGATCCCCCGCCCTGGTATCGCGGTTTCTTTGCAAATTCCCCGATATAGACTACTTTCTGTTCTTTTTTCAGCGGCAGCACTCCCCTGTTTTCCAGAAGTACGGCACACTCTGTTTCGATATCTGCCGCTGCTTTGTGATCCTTTTCCCTGTCAAATACAGTCTCCGCTTTCCTGTTATCTGTGTAGGAGAAGACTACTTTCAGTATGCGTTCCACCGTTCTGTCAAGAATTTCTTCCTCCAGTTCTCCATTCTCCACTGCCTGAATAATCTTTCTTGTATTATATCCTCCTGATCCCGGCATCTCCAAGTCAAGACCGGCTTTCAGTCCTTTCACCCGGTCATTTACAGCTCCCCAGTCACTGACCACATATCCTTCAAATCCCCACTCATCCCGCAGGATATCTGTCAGAAGTTTCTTATTCTCTGAAGAAAATACTCCGTTGATCTTATTGTAGCTGCACATCACAGTCTTTGGCTGCGCTTTCTTCACCGCCTCCTCAAAAGCCGGCAGATAAATTTCCCGGAAAGCCCGTTCCGATACTTCCGACGATATCTGCATACGGTCTGTTTCCTGATTATTCGCGGCGAAGTGTTTCATACTGGTTCCGATGCCTTTCGACTGTACGCCCCGGATATATGCAGACGCCATCTTTCCTGTCAGATATGGATCTTCGGACATATATTCAAAATTCCTTCCGCAGAGAGGACTGCGTTTGATATTAACTGCAGGGCCGAGGAGCATGCTCACGTTCTCAGCCTGACACTCGTCCCCAAGGATCTGTCCCATACGTTCCATCAGTTCCACGTCAAAGCTGGATGCCGTGGCGCAGGCTGCCGGAAAGCAGACTGCATTCACACTTTTATTCAGGCCGAGATGATCTGCCGTTCCTTCCTGTTTGCGCAGACCGTGCGGGCCGTCTGTCATCATAACGGAAGGAATCCCTAACCTTTCGATCCCCATTGTGTTCCAGAAATCCGCTCCCGAACAAAGTCCTGCCTTTTCCTCCAGTGTCATCTGTCTGATCAATTCTTTCAAGTTTCTGCTCATTATGAAATCCTCCTTAAATAAATTCTTATCTGTTCCTATCTGTGGGCTTCCCAGAAGATGACTGCTTCCTGAAGCCAGTTTTTCACTTTTGTTTCATTTCCTATTCCAAATCCATGTCCCAGTCCGTCAACGATTCTGACCGACACATTTTCTTTGCCCAGTACCTTCTCTAATTCCGGCAGTTTATCTTCCACATTTGCAAAACCGAACTCATCATCCCGCCCTACGATAGAAAATACCGCCAGTCCCTTGTCCTCCGGCAAAGCTTTGATATCCCAGTCCAGACCATACATAGGGAAGATCACCTTCGGTCTTGGCAGATGATTCTTGTGGCAGCAGTCCTCATAATTGGCAAATGAATACGCCGTGGTCATAAGTCCTCCTGCTGAAAAACCAAAGATGGCATAATCATCCATGTTTACAGAAAACTGTTTTTGATGCTCCGTCAGATATCGGATCACTTGTGTCAGTTCCCTCGCGGCAGCCTGTCCCTGCTTTACCTGTTCTGTCTCACCCAGCTGTCTGCCGACCGGATAACTTACGACGAAAACAGAATATCCCATTTTATGCAGCTTCATCGCCACAGGATACCCCTCGCAATCAGTTACATTACTGATAAATCCGCCTCCCGGAACTACAATGGCAAGTGGTTTTCCCTGTTGTCCCTGATAAAACATTCCCGTCAGATGTGACCTGTACGGATGACTATTCACTGCTTCCGCAGGATACAGATCCGGCACCAGCCTTGCCTGACCTTTCTCAACAAGTCCGGTTAGATAATTGAAAGATTCCAAGGCTGCATCCAATTGTTCCTCACGACCCTGCGCCTTTAAAAAATCCTTATACTTTACAGGCGCAATAGCTTTCATCACGTTGTCCTCCACATTGAAAAACATATGTTTAAAACCGCCGAATACCGGATGCTGCATGAAAAATCCAACTTTGTCCTCCCCCGTTCCCGGACGGAAATGTCCGTTTTCATCGTAATAGCTGCTTTCCTTTATTTTTGGAAATCCGCAGATGCCAAGAAGTGCCGGTAAAAACATGGCACTTTTTTTTGTAGACATATAATGTCGCACCGATTACAAATAATAAAACAATCACCACTACTGCAAAAAATATCTTCATCCTAACCTATGCCTCCTTTTCTTACTGATATCTTACATTATACAGACTAAAATTACATCAACGAAACATAAGTGATTTACCGACCAAACTTAATAAATATCCGAGATTACTCTGTACACCTTTGCCCCCAATATGGTATATTTTAGACAGGTTAAATAAACTGCTGATGACTATAATCACAGTTCATTCATATCTTGAAAAGGAGAGAATATATATGATGACATTGTCTACATTGAATCAATTTCTGAAGCAGCACACTCCCGAAGAAACCCAGCGTCTGAACGGTGTAAAGAAAGATTATTCACAATTTCCTGTTGCCAGAGGTAAGTTTGATACACCCTGTTACCGTTTTGATACGAACCTTGAAGATCTGCGTTCTTTATTTCTTTCAAAGAAAGTTCTTCCGAGTTATTACAACTTCGCTGTTGTAAAACAGGATCGTTTCGAAAACGTACCTCTGCATATCCATGAGTGGCTGGAGTTGAGTTATATTTATTCTGGTTCCTGCACAATGACGATAAATAAGACTGCATTCAGGCTAAAAGCCGGGCAGATGGTTCTGATCAGCCAGAATACACCTCATTCTGTCAAAAGATGTTCAGAAAATGATATTATCATCAATTTTCTGCTGACGCGCGAATATCTGAACGGTACTTTTTTTTGAACGCCTGTCTCAGGATAATTACCTTACACACTTTTTCATTGAGGCTCTGAACACCACGATGCAGGAAAGCAGGTATATTGTCTTTTCCCCGGAACAAAAACAAAACCGGCTGGCAGATCTTGCCAACCAGTTTCTCTGTGAATTTTATTCTCCGTCCGTAACATCCGGACCTTTTTTAGACAGTCTTTTTACGCTGATCACCTGCGAGATGATCAATCTGTTCCAGCACGGTATGGTTCTGGATCACTCCTCTGTGGATCAGATTTATACCATACTCCGATATATCGAAACAAACTTTGCGGACTGTACCCTTTCTTCTACAGCTGAGTTTTTTAATATGCACCCAAACTATCTCTCTGCCTACATCCGCCAGCATACCGGAACCACTTACAAAGAACTGGTCCAGACACAGCGGCTCTCTCAGGCGACAAAATTGTTAAGGAGCACCGCACTTTCCACAAATGATATCAGCCTTGCCGTCGGATATCAGAATACCAGCTTTTTCTTTCAGCTGTTCCGCAAGAAATACGGATGTACGCCTAAGGAATATCGAAACATGCTTCATGCTTCTGATACGCCAAATATGTGATATGTGGCATAATTGGCACCTCCGATGGTTCAATTGTACCATAATAGGAATATGTATTAAAATAGTTTGTTATCTAAAGTGGATTATACTAGTATACCATAAACATACTATTTTTAGGAAGAAATGTCCTATTTCATCCGTAAATAGATTGCAACTTTTTAAATCAGTTAAATTTGACCCTATTAAACCAATCATAAGCCGATTTCTCAAAAACAACAGGTTCGCAAGTTAGCAAGCAGTGCCCTCGTACGTACGTGAGCGCATTTTGCTTGTTGGGAGGCACATCCCCAATCCCCTTAGAATGTCATCTTCGATGCCAAGCTGCGCCCTCACTTTGTGAGTGCTGATACATTCCTGCTTTGCCGGAATTGCAAAAAAGCGGGCAACCACCAATTTGCATTTTGATGATTGCCCGTAAGTTTATCTCTGCTGCTGTCGCTTCTTTTTCAGGTCTTCCTCCTGATTCCATGTCTGCTGTGAAGCATAGAAGGATTCCACATTTTGCTTTGCAATCTGATAATCCCGCATCTCTTTTTTTA
>ENA-OQIO01000244-OQIO01000244.1-human-gut-metagenome-genome-assembly--contig:-NODE-244-length-29214-cov-7.907106_pt1 | contig 29214 bp, 32 predicted proteins | sample MGYA00242573_ERZ504737 | MGnify/ENA primary metagenome ERZ504737 (study PRJEB26092, sample SAMD00036203) | human gut metagenome | host: Homo sapiens | study: EMG produced TPA metagenomics assembly of...
CCAGGCCGCCAGCAGCACCGGCACCGGGCACGCCGAGCACCGAGCCAAATGTCCGTGCACCCTCGGGCACGCGCAACAACCCCTGAGCCCGCGCCCCGGTAATCGCTGCATCGAGCAGGCGGCCGTAGCCGACCATCCAGCTGTCGTACCTGCTCAGCACCTCGGCATCACCCGTCGCAGACCCTTCTGCCCGCCAAACACCGCCAGTGCGCCTCGACGCCCCACGAGCGGATTCTCGACATCGGAAAGCACGATGATACGCGCGCCATTCAGCGCCCGAAGCGCCGGTGCCAAATCGATACTCGTCACGTGTTCAAGGCCCGCGAGACCGGGGGCGATATTGCAGCCACACTCATCGACAAGGTGGGCGCCCAGCGCCTGCAGCATGCCGGCGCCGCCGTCGTTGGTGGCACTACCGCCCAGACCAATATAGATAGTCTTTGCCCCGGCACGGACCGCGCGAAGCATGAGCTCGCCCACGCCATAGGTTGTGGCCGCCAACGCCGCCGATTCCGTGCAGGGCGAATACCCGATGCCCGCGGCTTCGGCCATCTCAATAACAGCCGACTCGTGCTCGCCGTCCACCAGCATCCGGGCAGACACGCGGTCGCCCAAGGGACCTGCAACCTCGCAGGTTGAAAGCTCGCCACCGCGTGCGGCGATGGCGTCGAGCGTTCCCTCGCCACCATCTGCCAGCGGCAAAGCGCCCAGCTCGGCATCGGGCCACACACGGCGCACGCCTTCGGCAACGGCCTCCTCCGCCTGCGCACTCGACACGCTGCCCTTGAAGGAGTCGATCGCCAGCAGCACACGGCGGGGCCGCGCTGCACGGGGCCAAAGTCGACCGTCTCGTCGGTGAGATCTCCAACACCCGCGAGCGCCTCGGCGTGAGACGCATGCGCCTCAAGGTTCAAACCGCAACCGACGCCGTCGACACCGCGCAGGCCAGCAAAATAGCTGCTCAGCACTTCACGGCACTCGCCTGCCAGCACGCCGGCGGTCACATTAAACCGATGGTTCAGGCGCGAATCGGCATTGAGGTCGTACAGCGAACCCAGCGCGCCCGCCTTGGCATCGGTCGCGCCATACGCGCAACGCCCCACGCGCGCGTTAACCATAAGCCCCGCGCACATACAGCAGGGCTCGAGCGTCACGTAGACCGTGCAATCGGAAAGGCGCCAGCGTCCAAGCGTCTGAGCGGCGGCACACAGGGCCAAAAATTCGGCATGCGCCGAAGGATCCTGGTCGAGCTCGCGGCGATTATGCGCCCTCGCGACAATCTCGCCCGCGCGCACTACCACGGCACCAATCGGTACCTCGCCCACCGCAGCGGCGGCGCGCGCCTCCGCCAGCGCCTCGCGCATGAACTTCTCGTCGATTTCGGTGATCGTCATCGTTCGCCTTCCCTGTTGCAAATTCAAAACGATGCTATCATTACGACTCACGGAGAGATGGCAGAGCGGTTGAATGCGGCGGTCTTGAAAACCGTTGAGCGCGAGAGCGTTCCGGGGGTTCGAATCCCCTCTCTCCGCCACCTTAGTGATTCACCGGCGTCATGGTGCGCTCAAACAGCGCATCGACCACGTCGGCTATCTCGGGTCGACGCTCAAGATCGTGACCCGACTCCCACCAATTTGTGAACAGTCGAATAATGCCACCGGCGATAAACTCCGATGTCGTCTCGAGCGAAACGGGCGCCAGGGCATCTTCGGCAAGCGAGCTCATCACACGCTCGCGGATGGAACGCGCAATGCGGTCGCAAATCATGCCGGTCAGCATGCCCGACATGCTGCTGGCCAAAAGGTTATCCATGAGCTGCTCATGCGCCAGAATCATATTCATGGCATCGTCAAAGACCTCATGGCGAAGCGCCCGTACGTCATCAAGCGGCTCCGCGTCCGCTGCATCGGTCCGGTTTTGCGGCAAGCCCGTCATAAGCTCATCGATATAGAAGGCAAAGTAATCGTTTTTATCGCGAAAATGCTTATAGAACGTCGTGCGGCGAATCAGGGCCCGGTCGCAAAGCATGGCAACCGTCAAATCCTCAAACCGATGCTCTTCCAAGAGCTCGGTAAAAGCATCGAACAGGGCACGATAGGTTTTCTTGATGCGAAGGTCCATCCATATCGCCATCCTCAAGGTGTAGACAGCATTCCTTAATTTGTCGCATATCTTACACCTGTACCACCCGTTCCATATTGGCGGCCCCTCCTTGGCGGAAACATAACGCTTACCGGAAAGTTCGGTATCGCCAAAGGTTGCGGGTATACTAGTAGCGTTACACCAACGGCAGCCGGCGCAAAACGCCGCTGCCATTCGAAACGGAGACATCATGCTTCCCGTCATCATCGGTATCGTTGTTGTCGTTGTGATCGCCAGCGCCATCGCCGGCATCTACAACAACATGGTCACCAAGCGCAATCGCATCGATAATGCCTGGCAGAACATCGACACGCAGCTGCAGCGCCGCAACGACCTGATCCCTAACCTGGTCGAGACCGTCAAGGGCTACGCCAAGCACGAGCAGGACACGCTCGCCGCCGTAGTCAACGCGCGCAACGCCGCCGTGAGCGCCACCACCCCCGAGGCCAAGATGGAAGCGGACAACGTGCTGACCGGTGCGCTGCGCCAGCTCTTTGCCGTCGCCGAGGCCTACCCCGACCTTAAGGCAAATACCAACTTTACGCAGCTCCAGTCCACGCTCGAGGACACCGAGAACAAGGTGAGCTACGCGCGCCAGAGCTACAACGATTGCGTGCTCAGCTACAACAACGCCATCCAGACGTTCCCGGCTGTTATCTTTGCCGGCATCTTCCAGTTTAAGGAGCGCCAGGGCTTCGAGGCCGCCGAGGCGCCCGCCAGGCACCAACCGTCAAGTTCTAGTGAGCCGTTGACGCATCCACAACCGTTTTTGCATAAACCGCCCCGTCGAATGCATACTTCGACGGGGCGGTTTCCTTTGTCGCGAAGGTCCCCCTCAAGGCGCCGTGCATTTTTGTGAGTATTCAGCATGCCCGACAGCTTCGAGCGCCACGATAAATGCCAAAGACCGCGAATATTCCTGCAAATCAAACGCTATCAGCCCATAGCCCCGCCCATCATTCGTAGAAAACATCGATAAATCCCGATTTTTCGCCCGAGGTCGGTATGCAAGGGCCTTCGATTGCAGAATACTCGCAAAAATGCACGTCACCACCACCCCCCACATGGCTCGAAGCAAAACAAAAGCGCGGCCAAAAGGCCGCGTACCATCTTTAATTCAGATCTATATTGCCCGTAACGGCAGTACCGAGGTAACGCAGTCCCGAGGGCAACCTACCTTTCCGGCGCACTCCGCAGGACGAAAGAACCTCCGCCGCACGAAGTGCGCAGCGGAGGTTCTTTCATGTCCGAGGACGCGCGAAGTAGGTTGCCCTCGGGCCGGACATACAAGGCAGCTTATGCGACGGTGTAAACCCAGTTGTGCTTATCCTCGACAGCACCGGACTGAATACCAGTCAGGGTCTCGCGAAGCTTCTTCATCACAGGACCGATCTCGGTGCAGCCAGCCGGGAAGGTCACGGTCCCATCGGCACCGTAGACCTTGTTGTCGATCTCGCCCACCGGGAGATGACGGCAGCGGTGCCGCACAGGCCGCATTCCACAAAGGTGCCGGCCTTGACCTCGGCCCACTCGACGGGACGCTGGTCGACGGTCATGCCAGATCCTCGGCAACCTGAACGAGCGAGCGACGGGTGATGGAGGGCAGGATGGAGTCGGTGTGCGACTGAGGAACGACGAGGGTGCCGTTCTCCTTCACGAACAGAACGTTCGCGCCACCGGTCTCCTCGACATAGGTGCGGGACTCGGAGTCGAGATACAGGTTCTCGGCATAACCCTCGCGATGGGCCTCCATCGTGGGCTTGAGGGACATGGCGTAGTTCAGGCCGGCCTTGATATTGCCGGTGCCGTGCGGTGCGGCGCGGTCGTACTCGGAAACGCGCAGCTTGACGGGCTTGAGGCCGCCCTTAAAGTACGGACCGACCGGGGTCACGAGAATGCGGAACGTGTACTCAGGAGCGGGAGCCACGCCGATCACGTCACCGGAGCCGATCATAAACGGACGCACGTACAGGGTCGCACCAGAACCGAAGGGCGGAACCCAAGCGGCGTTGGCAGAAACGACCTGCTTGACGGCCTCAACAAACTTATCCTTGGGGAACGGGGGCATCTCGAGGCGCTGGGCAGAGTTATACATGCGCTCGGCGTTCATGTCGGGACGGAAGCAGACGATGCTGCCGTCCTCGGCGGTGTAGGCCTTCAGGCCCTCAAAGACCTCCTGGCAATAATGGAAGATGCCGCCGCACTCGGAGACATGCAAGGTGTGGTCGGTGGTCAGGCCGCCCTCGTCCCACTCGCCGTCCTTCCAATGAGCCTCGTAGCTGTAATCGGTCTTCATGTAGCCAAAGCCGAGGCTACCCCAATCGATATCCTTCTTCTCGACAGTCATATGTCGCTCCTTACATACACAGTTGCATACTCGCGAACTCGCACGCAAGGACCGAGGCCGACCGCGTCGCAACGTCGCACGCCCGGAGCGTAGAGCCGGACGGGACACGCGAACGGCATCAAAGCCAATGGCACGTCGATTCGCATGCACGAGATTGTACTCCGCACGCGCGTCGGATAAAACGTTTTTCTTTAACTAACTAAAGTATTTTCATTTGACCGAAACTAAAGAGGCCCGCCACCGTAAACGGTGACGGGCCTCAACGACACGATTTGTGCGCCGGCTCGAGCTATGCGTTCTTTTTGCCCAGCTTAGCCTTAACCAAGCCGACCACGGTCGGGATGATCGACACGGCGACAATGCCGATAATCAGCAGCTCAAAGTGCTCCTGCACAAAGGGAATGCCGCCAAAGAAGTAGCCCAGCAGCGTAAAGACCGTCGACCAGGTAATGCCGCCCAGCACGTTAAAGACAACGAAGTTGCGCCAATGCATGCCGCCCATGCCGGCGATAAAGGGCACAAAGGTGCGGATGAACGGGAAGAAGCGGCCGAGGAAGATGGCCAGATGGCCCCACTTATCCAGGAAATCCTCGGACTTTTTGATGCGCTCGGGCGTCATGGCCTTTACCTTGCCCGAGGCGATGATCTTGCGGCCAAAGAAGTGGCCGATCATAAAGTTGCACTGATCGCCCAGGATGGCTGCGGCCCATGCGGTGGCCAGAAGCGCCACGATGTTAAAGCCGCCGTTGTGGGCAAAGAAGCCCGAGGCAAACAGCAGCGAGTCGCCGGGAAGGAACGGGAAGAACACCACGCCTGTCTCAATGAAGATGATCAGGAACACGCAGCCGTAGGCATAAGCGGGCCGGCGGCGATCCAGCTGGCGATCGCAGCGCGCGGATCCTTAAGCAGCTCGGCAATGAAATTGATGAAACCCATGAAGTAAAACCTCTCAGTTGTGGGCGCGGATACGTCCAAGTTGACCAGTATACGGTTGCGGCGCGAGCACGGGCCAAACCCCTCAAAAGTCTTACTTCATTACCAGCAAGTTTGCATAACTGACACCTGTCGCGCAAAGCCGCCAAGATTGTTCTTCCTAATCCCTAGCGAATCGCTATACTTTATTGAATCGCATTGCCATGGCGCTAAGGAGGGCGGCCGGTGAGCTTTATCAATACCATTCGCGAGGACATCAAGACCGTCCAGGCGCAGGACCCCGCCGCACAAAGCGGTCTGGTCATCTTCCTTTCCTATCCTGGCCTGCACGCCAAGTGGAACCACGTGCCCGAGCACTGGCTCTGGGAGCACGGTCATCGCTCGCTCGCCCGTGTGCTCTCGCAAATCACCCGCCACATCACCGGCGTCGAGATTCATCCCGCCGCACAAATCGGCAAGCATTTCTTTATCGACCACGCCATGGGCGTCGTCATCGGCGAAACCACCGTCGTGGGCGACAACTGCGTGCTCTACCAGGGCGTTACGCTCGGCGGCACCGGCAACGAGACCGGCAAGCGCCACCCCACCCTGGGCGACAACGTCACCGTGGGCACGGGCGCCAAGGTGCTCGGCAACATTCGCATCGGCGACAACGTCAAGATCGGCGGCAACTCGGTCGTCGTCAAGGACGTGCCCGACAACTGCACCGTCGTGGGTGTGCCTGGGCGCATCATCAAGCGCAACGGCTGCCGCGTGTTCGAGGAGAGCTTCGACGCCAAGCAGCATCGCGAGTACATGCCCGACGATGCCGCCGAGCAGAGCGCCCTCAACCGTCAGGGCATCACCGAAAACGCCCGTCGCGTCAAGGAACTCGAGCAAGAGGTGGCCGAGCTCAAAGCCCTCGTCGCCAAGCTCGTGGACGAGCGCTAAGGCCGCGGGCAGCCGCCACAGCATGAACGCCAACACAAAAGGCGCGCTGGGGAATCCGCCCCCGGCGCGCCTTCTTTTCGATGTGGCATGCGGGACTGCCCCTTTGTCACCTTATGCGAACTGGCTTAGGTAGAGGTCGGCGTAAGCGCCCTCGCAGCCAGCAGCTCCTTGTGCGTACCCTGCTCGATGATATTGCCGTGGTCCATGACCAGGATGAGGTCGGCATCGACGATCGTCGACAGACGGTGCGCGATCACAAAGCTCGTGCGCCCGCGCATGAGCGCGTCCATAGCACGGCCGATGGCGAGCTCGGTGCGCGTGTCCACGCTCGACGTCGCCTCGTCCAGGATGAGGATCGCCGGGTTGTTGAGCAGCACACGCGCGATGGTCAGCAGCTGACGTTGGCCCTGGCTGATGCTCTCGGCATCGTTAGCCACACGCGTGTCGTAACCCTGCGGCATAGTGCGCACAAAGAAGTCGACCTGAGCGGCACGTGCGGCCGCGACAATCTCCTCGCGCGTCGCCTCGGGACAGCCATAGGCGATGTTCTCGGCAATGGTGCCATCGAACAGCCAGGCGTCCTGCAACACCATGCCAAACTGCTGGCGCAGCTCGCCGCGGTCCATGCGGCTCGTGTCCACACCGTCGAGGGTAATGCGGCCACCGTCGATCTCGTAGAAGCGCATGAGCAGATTGATGAGCGTGGTCTTACCCGCACCCGTGGTTCCCACCACCGCGATCTTTTGGCCCGGCTCGGCGGTAAACGACACGTCGCGCATGAGCGGCTTGTCGGGCGCATAGCCAAAACGCACGTGTTCAAAGGCAATACGGCCCTCCACCTTGCCCGGCAGCTTGGCGGCGGCCGCCGGCAACGGATCGGCTTCCATCTCGGGCTCATCGAGCAGGTCGAACACGCGCTCCGCACTCGCCAGCGCGCTCTGCAGCGAGTTGAAAGTGAATGACAGCTGCGTCATGGGCTCGGATGCCTCGTAGATAAACTGGAAGAACGCCTGGAACACGCCGACGGTCATGTGGCCAGCAACCAGCATGCTGCAGCCCACCAGCGCAATCACGATCTGCGCCAGGCGGCCGATAAAGCGCACCGCGGGGCCGACGGCGTTAATCATGAAGTCGGCCTTGGTGCTCACGCGCGCCAGCTCCTTCGAAGCCTCGTGCACCTCGGCAGAACTCTGGCGCTCACGGTTGAACGCACGAATCACCAGACGGCCCGAGTAGCCTTCCTCGACCGCGCTCGTAATCTTGGACACCCACTCCTGGCGCTCGCCCGTCACATCGTGCGTGCGGCGCGAAACGACCTTCGTCACCAGCAGCGAAAGCGCCGTAAAGAACAAAAAGACAAGCGTGAGCGGCACGCTAAACACGAACATCACGCTCACGGCGCCCACCACGGTACCGATCGACACCAGAAGCTGCAGCAAGCCGCGCTGCATGCTCTCAGACATCTTGTCTAAGTCGTTGGTCGCACGGCTAACGACCTCGCCGGGACGATGCGCATCAAAGAAGGCAAGCGGCAGACGGTTGAGCTTTTGAGCGATGCGGTTACGCAGGTGCAGGTTGAGGCGTTCGGCCACGCTCGACATCAAAAAGCTCTGGAGCGCGTAGAACGAGGCAGCGGCCGTCCAGATCATAAAGTAGATGAAGATGGTCCTGCCGCAGTTCTCCCAGGTGATGTTGAAGGTGGTGTCGTTGGCAAACGCCACCTGAATGTGGCCCCACAGCTCATCGATCACGCGGGCGCTATATGCCGGCGCAGCGGTGTTAAAGATGGCATAGAACACGATGCTCGCGAACACGATATAGAAGCGCCAATGGTCACCGGCAGCCTCGCTCCACAGGCGGCGCACCGTCGCCCAGGTGTCGCGGGGTTTCTCGTCCTCGTCCTCGTCGTCCACATCGCGCATGCGCTCTGCCTCAGCGCGGGCGCGCTCGTCCTCGGCGCGTTCGTTTTCCTCGTAGAGCGCTTGGCGGCGAGCTCGCGCTCGGCTGCAGCCTTGGCGGCTCGTCCAGCTCGGGTGCTACGGCAGCCGTTTCCTCAACCAGTCCCGCGGCAACGGCGTCATCAACGCTGGCCTGCTTCCTGAGCTCCTCGGTCATGCTACTCACCTCCCTTCATCTGCGATTCCGCGATGGCGCGGTACACCTCGCAGGTTTCCATAAGCTCGCCATGCGTGCCCAAGCCCACAACCTCGCCGTCCTTGAGCACGACGATCTGGTCGGCGTGCAAGATCGTCGAGATGCGCTGGGCGATGATGAGCACCGCGGCATCGCGCGTCTCGTCCTGCAGCGCATGGCGCAGTGCCGCATCGGTCTTAAAGTCCAGGGCCGAAAAACTGTCATCGAAGATATACAGATCGGCATGCTTCATGAGCGCACGGGCGATTGCCAAACGCTGGCGCTGACCGCCCGAAAAGTTCGTGCCGCCCTGGGATACCGGCGTATCGAGCCCCTGCGGCTGATCGAGCACAAAGGTGCTCTGGGCAACCTGGAGCGCATGAAGCATGTCGGCCTCAGTTGCGTCTTCATTGCCAAAGCGCAGATTGCTTGCCACGGTGCCCGAGAACAGCCATGCCTTTTGCGGCACATAGGCAATGCGCCCGCGTATCTCGCCTTGCGAAAGCTCGCGCAGGTCGACGCCGTCTAGGCGAATGGCGCCCTTGGTGGCATCGTGGAAGCGCAGCAGGAGCTTGGCCACCGTCGATTTGCCCGAGCCCGTCGAGCCGACGATCGCGGTCGTCTGACCGCGGCGACAGGTAAAGCTCAGATTGCACAGCGTGTCCTCGTCGGCGTCGTCAAAACGAAACGACATATGATCGAACACGGCGACCGCGTCGGCTCCGTCTGCGGACTCAGGCGCCCCGTCGCCCAGCGTAGCCTTGCCGTCCACGATGCTCGGCTCGATTTCGAGCACCTGCTGCGCACGGTTGAGGCACGCCGCGGCGCGCGGAAGCGTCAGAATCACCATCTGCGCCATCATCACAAAGAAAAGAATCAGGATCGCGTATTCCAACACGGCCGAAATGCTGCCGATTTGCATGGCGTGGACGCCCACGCGGTTGCCGCCCACCCACAGCACCGCCACCTCGGCGATGTTCATCAAAAAGAAGCTGGAGCTGTCGAGGCCCACAAACAGGTGGTTGACCTTGATGGCGTTGGCCGCGTAATCGCTAAACACCTCGTCCAGGCGCTGCTCCTCGTGGCGCTCCTTGTTAAATGCGCGGATGACGCGCACGCCCACGATGTTCTCGCGCAGCACCACGTTCATGCGGTCGATAAAGCTCTGCAGGCGCATAAAAATCGGCGCGGCGTTAGCACCGTAAAGACCGCCGCCACCAGCACGATCGCAACCACCACGCCCAGCAGCGTGCCCATGGCGGGATCGATGAACCAAGCAAAAATGATGCCTGCCACGGCCAAGAATGGCACCGGCAACACCAGCTGAATCGTCTGAAGGACAGCTTGCTGAATCACGTTGATGTCGTTGAGCGAGCGTGTGATCATCGAACCCGTGCCAAAGCGCTCAAAGTCGCTGGCGGACAGCTCGAGCGACTTGTCGTACACGGCATTGCGGATATCGCAGGCCACGTTGGCGGCCAGGCGCGCCGAAAGATAGCAGCCCAGCACCGTGCCGCCGCTGGCCATGCCGGTCGCGATAAGCATGTACAGGCCGTTACGTAAAATATAGTCGACATCGCCCGTGGTAATACCGGTGTTGACCATGTTCGCCAGCATCGTGGGAACCAACAGCGTACCGACGTTATCTATCAGCACCGCAAACAGCGTCACCGCAATCAGACCGCGGTACGGCCTCATAAACCTCATTAAGAGTCGCATGTGCCCCCCTCGCCCTTATCGTCAGCCTCGTTCTCGGCGGCCACTTGCCGTTTAAATGCCTCGCACTCTTCGTTCAGAACATGGGAGAATTTACCGACCAGGCGCATGATCTCGCGCTGTTCCCACGGCTCGAGCGCTTCGAATGCCTGTTGCTCGGCTTTTTGCGCCGGTAACGCGTAGCGCTTGGCAAACCGCACGCCTTCTTCGGTCAATCGCACAACCTTGTTCTTACGACTGCCCTCGGCAAACTCCAACGTCGCAAGCCCTCGCGCCCTAAGCGTCTTGATCGCCGAATTGATGGTCTGTTTGCTGTAGAACCATTCACTCGTCAGCCGACTCACGCAACGCTTCCGCCCGCTGCACTCGTGTCGACGAGCATCCAGTAGGCGCAGTCCGAAAGACCGCAGGTACGCGCGAACTCCGAATAGATACGGTCAAGCCCGTTAAGCATCCGTCGAAATCGACCAGGCTAACTGCACTATTCATCTCTCCCACCATTCGATAGTCCGAGTTTTGACCAATTTATATCTCTACATTAGTCCGAGTTTTGACTATCGTCAATACGCTCGTTGTTTATGGTCGGCTCTACATAAGCATATCGACAAAAAGACCGCCGGCGCGGGGGCGGCGCCGGCGGTCACGCGAGAATAGCGATGTATTTGCCCGTTAGGCAGCGACGGCCTCGTAGACCGTTGCGCCCGCAAAGCTGTCGTGCAGGCTCTTGCCGCAGATCCAAGGTAGCTCGACGACCTCGCAGACCGTGTTGACCAGCTCGGAGCAATCAGTAAAGTGGCCCTTATCGTTGAGGGTCTCGCAATCCTGAACACGCCAATAGCCATCGGTGTGCGTGATGTAGTACTCGTGATCGTTGATCGACACGAAAGCGCGCGTCTTGGAACGCAGCAGCTTCAGAAATCCTTCGAAGTCAGTCTCGACGACATCTCCAGCCTGGAACATGATAGTTACCTCCTGGCCCAGCGCCACCACAGCGCATTGATTAACGTTGGTACCCCTTTAGTAAAACCTTTATCAATTGATATGCGCCCCTGTTTTAGGCAAGTGGTAAAAAACCGCAGGGTAGACGGGATAAAACGTTTAACCATCTCATCAGTTTCTCACATTCTTGCCGCAGTTTTATGCAAGCCGACTTTTCCGATTGGTGGCTATTGCTGTTTGGGCCCTCTGCGCGATTACGGCTACGGCACGACGGGTAAGAACGGAGCATCTGCAACGTCATCGCTAGGAGAACCCATGGAGACCATCGAAGCGCTCATCCATCGCCGTAGCTGCCGCAACTACAGCGATCGCCCCGTCGAGGCAGAAAAGCTCGCACGCATTATCGAGGCAGGCCAGTACGCGCCGAGCGGCATGGGGCGTCAGCCGGTCACGTTCGTCGCCGTCACCGACCCCGCGACCGTCGAGCGTCTCTCGCAACTCAATGCGCAAGTCATGGGCAGCAACGGCGATCCCTTCTACGGTGCCAAAACCGTTGTGGTGGTACTGGTCGACCGCAGCGTGCCCACGCATCTGGAAGACGGTTCGCTTGCCATGGGCAACCTGCTCAATGCTGCCTATGCGCTGGGTGTTGATTCGTGCTGGATTCATCGCGCCCACGAGGTTTTCGATTCGCCCGAGGGCCTGGAGCTGCTGGCCAGCTGGGGCCTGCCCGCCGACGGAAGCCTGCGCGGTGTTGGCAACTGCATTCTGGGCTACGCCGAGGACGCACTCCCCAAGGCCAAGCCTCGCCGCGACAACGTGGTGTATGTTCCGCCGTTCTAACGAACGGCGGACCCGTTGACGCTGCGCGAGCCGCATTAACGCCAATCTGACGTTCAATTTCGAGGGCGCGACCAAAAGGTCAGCGCCCTCTCATTTCACGTCACCTTGGCGCAAATGCGGCCCGCTCGCTGTTGGTGCCTGACATCGAGTGAGCCACTGTCTTGGGCAGCTAAAAGGCCCCGTCCCATATTTGCTGCCCCACTCGCAACTTATCTTGCCGATGGAGTTGTCGTCGTTTCGTTCGTGTGAGTCGTTTTGGCGCCGTCGCTTGTTCGTCCTCGTCCTTTTGAGCATCGGCAATGGTGGCAGCAGCTGCGACCATACCGCGCTGGGGCGCCACACCCGTCTGGTCTTGTGCGCCTTCAACAAGCTCCGTGCCAGCATGCGCAAGTTCAGGCGATTTGAAAATCGCGCCCAGACTCGCGCCGTCGCCGGCATATCCGAGCGCCGCGAGCGCGATGACGATTATCGCGGCAACGACCACGATCGGCACGTAACGATGCCAGCCTGCAGGATTGAGGCCGCTACGGCGGGCAGCACCGCGGCTGATGTAGCCAAGCGTTCCATCGTGCTTGAGCTTTGAGCCCACCACGCGCTTCGTCCCCACAACGAGGACTCGGCCTGCATGGCCAAGCGAGCGCTTGCCGAAGGATAGCCATATTTTGTGCGCTTGAACGAGCCGTCGAACCCCGAGGCGCTTTTGCCCCACGTCCGCGAAGTCGTACGCCGGCCGACCGGCGCCGCACTTCGCTTTGTTCGGTTCGTTTTTGAAGTCTCCGCCATACTCCCCCGCACGCCGTAACACAATCGAAACAATGCTTCTTTGGACTGTATCACACGCGCCGCACGCGGTCACGGCGCCTCGCTCAGCGGTCGTTGTCCTTCAGCAGGCGCCATAAAGTCGTGCGGCTTATACCGAGCACCTCTGCCGCACGTGTCCTGTTGCCGTGAAGGTGCTGCAGGACCAACCGTGCGACATCGCGCTCGGTATCGGCCAGGGGACGCAAGATGTACAAATCGCTTTCGAGCGCCGGGGCGCCAAAGGTCGCGGTCTTGATAACGTCCTCCTGGGCAAGCACCTCTTTCGCCACGGCACGCTCCACTGTACCCGCCCCCACTAATATATAGAGTCGTTCAGAGACTTCACGCAGCTGCAGGTAATTGCGGGGCCAACGGTACGCATCGAGCGTCTCTGCCGCGGCGGCGGACAACATGGGGGCACCCGTCTTAAACATATCTGCCAGATACCCCAGATAGCGCGCAACCTTTTCCGACGCGCCGCCCTGCTCGGCAATCGCCGGCGCCACACTCACTGCACAGGCCAGACGCTCGGTTACAAAAGCAGCCTGATCGCTTTCGCCGCCGCCCGGCATATCGTTTGCCGTCAACACCACATGGCAACGAGTTGCGAGCACCGTGTCGATCATTGCGGACACGAGCTCGCGCAGACGTTGGGGGCCAACAGCATGCCAGCCGCCCATGCAAAGTGTCAGCCCCGTTTGGAATAGCGGCGATTCGGAACTTTTGAGCAGATGGCGCCAGCCGCGATCCGTAAGCTCATCGAGCGCAACGGACACAAAGGGCTGATCGGCATAGGGTCCATCCAGGTACAGGCGTTTTGCAATCTGATCCTGCCCCGCGCCCAGCTCGCCCTCGAGCATAAGGGGCACCCCACGCGCATAGCTCCCACGTACGGGGGCAGCGACCGCCGCCGCATCTTCGACGATGCCGTACGTGCTCGACGCGTAGCGAGCCTCGACTTCGTCGGCATTGAGCCACTCGATGCCCGCATGCGTCGCAGCGGCGCGCACCTCATGCGCCACGACCACCCAAAGCGCTCCGCGCTCCTTGGCCGTCGGGCACACCGTCAAGCTCAACCGCACGCCCTCGTGGCCCATCACCAGGCGCGCCCCATCGCCCACGCGAGCGAGACGCTCGGAAACAAAAGCGGCGATATCCTGCTCGAGTGCCGCGTCACTCATAGTCGAGATCACAACGCCACCGCGCTCGTCGACTGCCAGCGCCGATACTCCGGCTGCGGACAATGCCTCAATCAGAATCTGCAGCTTGGCATCGCTATCCATGATTTGCCCCTGTCCGCGGCGACGTGCAACCGCCGACGTCGCACGACCGAATGTTTCAAAATTGAACGATATTACTCACCAAACACTATAGGCAAAAGTCGCCGTCCTGCGAGTATATGAATTGCCCCGCATCGCCATCCTGGCGGGGCGATAAGAGCTCTTCGGGACCTATCAACCTGCGGACAAGCCATACCCGCAAGAGCTCCTATCGCTCCACCGCAGGTATGCGCTCGCCAGCACGCAACACGCAAATCAGCTACTTCTCTACCAGATTCCCAGCACGTGCTGCATTCCCAAACTCATGCATGCAATGCCAATCCAGCAGCAAAAGCCCAACGCGATGGGTTTGCCGCCCTTTTTGACCAGCTCGACGATATCGGTATTAAAGCCAATAGCCGCCATGGCCATCACGATAAAGAACTTCGACAGCTCCTTGATGGGCGCCGTAATGGACGCAGGAAGCTGAAGCACCGTGGTGATCACGCTCGCCAGCACAAAGAACAACACAAACATGGGAAACGCACGTTTAAGCGAGAACGTGCTTTTGGCGTCGCCGCCGGCCTTGCGCGCCAGATGCATCTGCCAGCATGCGAGAGCCAATGTAATGGGAATAATGGCCAGCGTCCTGGTGAGCTTAACCACTGTGGCGCTTTCGAGCACATTGGCGCCGGGATGCATGCTATCCCAGGCGCTCGCCGCAGCCGTTACCGACGAGGTGTCGTTGATGGCGGTGCCGGCAAACAGGCCAAAGCCCTCGTTGGTCAGCCCGAGCATGCCGCCGAGCGTCGGAAACACGAGCGCCGCGATAACGTTAAACAGGAAGATGACCGAAATGGCTTGGGCAATCTCGCGATCGTCGGCATCGATGACGGGCGCGGTCGCAGCGATGGCCGAACCGCCGCAAATCGACGAGCCCACACCCACAAGCGTCGCAATCTTGCCCGGCACGTTCATAACGCGGCAGAGCACGACGGCGATGACAAGCGAGGTCGAGATCGTCGCCACGATAATCGGCAGCGACTGGGCGCCCTTGGACAGAATCTGGGAGAGGTTCATGCCAAAGCCAAGCAGGATAACCGCGTACTGCAAGACTTTTTTAGACGTATAGGTGACACCGGCGGCGAGCTGTTCGCGACGATTCTTGGGAAAGACGAGCGCCAGGACCATGCCAAAGAGAATGGCAAATACCGGACCGCCGACCACCTCAATTTGTTTGCCGAGCAACGTCGCGGGAATGGCGATGATCAGGCAGAACAAGACGCCTTTCCAGCGCTCGCGTACGATATTCGCCAGTTGCATATGAGATTCCTTCTTTCTATTTCACGTTTGCGACGGCTTATGATACGGCAATGTTGAGCACAGCCCTGCGCAAATACAGACTAAGATGCCGCAATAGTTCTCGGGCAACAGCCGAATTACCCACCGCGGAGAGCTGGTTCGCGGCATAATAAACAACTGACATATGAGTTTGATAGAACAGTTGCGAGGCGCTATGGAAGAATCGATGCACGTCGGCGAGCAGGAAACGAGCTACAGGACCAGTCCTACCACACCATTCGACGCAAAATCGTCTACCTGGACTACAAGCCGGGCGAAAAGCTAGGCGTCAAGCAGCTTTGCGACGACCTGGATATGGGGCGCACCCCTGTGCGCGAGGCACTGGTGCGTCTGGCGCAAGAGAGCCTGGTGCGCACCGTGCCCCAAAGCGGCACCTATGTCTCGCCCATCAACCTCACCTTTGCCGAGAGCGCCTGCTACATTCGCGAACACCTGGAAAAACAGGTGATTGTGGAGTGCTGCGCCCGTGCCACCTCGGCAGGCATCGAGCAGCTCGACCGAGCCATCGCGCTGCAGGAAAAGGCCATGGCCGAAGAGGATCGCATCGGATTCTTTTTAAGCGACAACCTCATGCACCGCATGATCTTTAGCATCGCGTGCCGCAGCACCGTGTGGTCGTGGCTCGAGGCGACCAATGCCGACCTGGAGCGCTTCCGCTGGCTGCGCGCCGCCACGCAGAGGCTCGACAATCAGGAGATTGTTAACGAGCACAAGCAAATCCGCCGCGCCATCGCCGGCCGCGACCCCATCGAGGCGAGCTTTTTGGTCAGCAAGCACCTGCATATGATGTTCCGCAACCAGACCGAGGTCCTGGACCAATATCCCAAGTATTTCGAGACCAGCAAGCTCCGCTAACCTGCCAAAAAGGGACAGGTTTATTTCGGCAGGTTTTATCTGGGCAAATGCAACAAGGCCCGACTCCGCCACAACGGAGCCGGGCCTTGTTGTTGGCGCGTTTCGACAACAGAGCACTCGATGTCAGTCGTCAACAGTGAGCGAGCCGCATTTGCGCCAAGGTGACGTGAAATGAGAGGGCGCTGACCTTCTGGTCGCGCCCTCGAAATTGAACGTCAGATTGGCGTGAATGCGGCTCGCGCAGCGTCGACCGGTCCGCGTTCGGCAGAACGGCGGAACAACAATTACTCGACAGTAACGCTTTTCGCCAGGTTACGAGGCTGGTCAACGTCGCAACCGCGCAGGATGGCCACCTCGCGGGCGAGCAGCTGCAGCGGAACGCTCGCCGTGATGGGGCTGAACACGTCACGGACGGACGGCACGCGAATGATGCAGTCGGCAATCTTGTTGATTTCCTCGTCGCCCTCGGTAGCAACGACGATGACCTTGGCGCCGCGAGCCTTGCACTCCATGAGGTTCGACACCGTCTTATCGTATGTTGCGCTCTTGGTTGCCACCGCGATGACAGGGAAACCCGGATCGATCAGCGCGATGGGGCCGTGCTTCATCTCGCCGGCGGCATATGCCTCGGCATGCAGGTAGCTGACCTCCTTGAGCTTAAGCGCGCCCTCATAAGAAATGGCGGCGCCCATGCCGCGACCCACAAACAGCGCGGACTGCGCGTCCTTGCACACAAGCGCGGCCTCGTGCACGGCCTCGGTCTGCGTATCCAGGATCCACTGGATCTGCTCGGCCGTATCGGAAAGCTCGCGGAACAGCATGCGCGTCTGCTTGGTGGTCAAGCGGTACTTGACCTGCGCCAGCAGCAAGGCCAAAAGCGTGAGGCTCACGACCTGACCGATGAAGCTCTTAGTCGAGGCGACTGCAATCTCCTTGTTGGCCTTGGTGTAGATGACGCCGTCGCTTTCGCGCGCCACCGGGCTGCCCACCACGTTGGTGATGCCAAAGACCTTGGCGCCCTTGATGCGCGCATCGCGAATGGCGGCAAGGGTGTCGGCCGTCTCGCCCGATTGGGACACGGCCACGACGAGCGTCGTCGGCGTGATGATGGGGTTGCGGTAGCGGAACTCGCTAGCCGCCTCAACCTCGGTAGGAATACGAGCCCAGCCCTCAATAAGGTTCTTGGCGATGAGTCCGGCGTGGTAGCTGGTGCCGCAGGCAATCACATATACGCGGTCGATATCGTTGAGTTCCTCGAGCGAAAGGCCCAACTCGTCGATATCGAGCTCACCGGCAGGGGTCATGCGGCCCACCAGCGTGTCGCGCACCACGCGCGGCTGCTCGTGAATCTCCTTGAGCATAAAGTCGGGATAACCGCCCTTTTCGGCCATGTCCAGGTCCCAGTCGATATGGGTGATCTTGGGCTCAATCACATTGCCGGCCTCGTCGGTATACTCGACGCCTGCGGGCGTGAGCTTGGCAAACTGACCATCTTCGAGCACCACGACATCGCGGGTGGCATCGATAAGCGCGATCACATCGGAGGCAACGTAGGAGCCGGTCTCGCCCACGCCGACCACAATCGGGGAGTCCTTGCGGGCAACGGCGATCACGCCAGGTTCGTCGGCGCACACGGCGGCCAGGCCATAGGCGCCCACCACGTGGGTGCAGGCCTCGCGCACGGAAGCCATCAGGTCGCGCGTCTCGGCATAGGCCTCTTCGATCAAGTGCGCGAAAACTTCGGTATCGGTCTCGCTCTTAAAGTGATGGCCGCGGCCTCCAGCTCTTCGCGCAGCTCGGCGAAGTTCTCGATGATGCCGTTGTGGACGATGGCGATGCGACCATCGCAGCTGGTGTGGGGATGGGCGTTGACAACGGAAGGCTTGCCGTGAGTGGCCCAGCGGGTATGCCGATACCGCAGGTAGCGTCGCTGTCGATATTGGAAAGCTCGCTCTCCAGGCCCGCAACCTTACCCACGCGGCGGATGACGTCGAGGTGAGCCGCGGCGCCCTCGCCCACCTCGAGCGCGACGCCCGAGGAGTCATAACCGCGATATTCCATACGCTTAAGGCCCGTGACCAGAATGTTCTTTGCAATATCAGAGCCGGTGTAGCCGACAATTCCGCACATAGGATAAATCCCTTCGCTCGCGTGACTGCAAAACGCCCACGCACGACGGGCGCTGAGACGTATAACGTCCGAGTATTGTACTCACACAAACGCAAGCTGATATACCAGAAGTGGTATCTTAAACTGGATACCACTCGATGCACACACCCTACCACCACAACGGTAACAGGCACCTTTGCTGTGGTTGGCACTCCCCTAGGGACGCAGGCGGCGTTCGAGCCGATTGCCCAGGGCCGTGAGTGCCATAACAATGACGTAGTAGACCACGGCCACCACTAAAAACGGTTCAAAGGCTCGATAGGTGAGCGCCTGCACGCTCTGGGCGGCGCGCATCATATCCATCAGGCCGATGGTTGCCACCAGCGAGGAGCTCTTGAGGACCGTGATCACTTCGTTGACCAGAGCAGGGGCAATCGAGCGCATCGCCTGCGGAACGATGATCTTGCGCATCATGGGAACATAGCGAAGCCCGATGGCCCGAGCGGCATCGTACTGCCCCCGGTCAACGCCCTCGATACCACCGCGCACCGTCTCGGACACCGTCGCTGAGCCGTTGAGCCCCAGCGTAATGGCACCGGCGGCAAACATCGAAATTTTGAAGCCCGTGAGCTGCGGCGTCGCAAAGTACGCCAAAAAAAGCAACACGATGAGCGGCACGCCGCGAAAGATAGAGGTGTAGAAGTTGAGCACCGCACGCAATGGGCGACAGGGCAAAACCTTGAGCACGGCAATGAGAAAGCCCAGGACGAGTGCTAGGGCCAGCGCGGCGGCCGTCACCTGACAGGTCACGACCAGGCCGCTCATAAACATCGGTATATATGGTTCTAGCAGTTCAAACTTCATCAGCATGCCCTTGGCGCGCGCCTCACCGGCTCGCTATTTTCCGGCAACCGTCGACGTACCGGAAGCGGAATAGTCGCCGTTCCACATGAAGTCGGCGCCCACATACTGCTTGATGCAGTCATCGATGGTGCCGTCCTCGAGCATCTCGCCGATGCATTCGTCAAGCGCCGCGACAAATCCGGCACCCTTCTTGGCCATCAGGCGGTACACGCCCACGTGATCGCTCGTCTCGGAGCGATCGAGCAGGCCCAGCACCAGGCCCTCATTCGCATCGCGCATGGACTGGCCCTCGGCGCCGTCACACAGGTAGGCATCGATGCGCCCGGCGAGCACCTCTTGCAGGCACTGGTCGCCACCGTCGTACGTGTGAATATCAGCATCGGGCATGACCTTGGCGATGAACTTGTTCTGCACGGTACCGGTGGTGCAGGCGATAGACTTGCCGACGAGGTCCTCAACGCGCTTGACGGGATCGCCGCCGAGCGTGAGAACGCCCACAAGCGGCTGATAGTAGCCGCGCGTGAAGTCGTAGGTCTGCTCGCGCTCTTCGTTGGAGCTCATCGCCATGGTAAAGGCCTTGTCATCGCTCTGCACCGATGCAAGCGTGGCGGCAAAGTCCTGCGGCTCAAAGTCGTAAGAAAAGCCCAGGCGCGAGACCATCTCGTCGGCAATGGCGATATCCAGGCCGACAACCTTCTGCTTGCCGTCCGACTGCGTCTCCAGATAGCGATAGGGCGCAAAGGCATCGTCGCCCACAAAGGTGAGCTTGGCGCCCTTGATATCGTCGCCCGCAACCGCGGCAGAACCGGCGGCAGAGCCTTGTCAGCGCCACTGCCAGCGCAACCGCTCGCCGCAACCATTGCAGCACCGGCGATCAAACCCAGGAAATCACAACGAGAAACAGCGCGAGTCATACCAAAGCCTTTCAATCTACGATCAAAACGGCTTCTATTGTAGACACTCCACTGTTTAACGCGCAGCCCAGCCGCGCCAAAACCACCACAAAGGGGGACAGGCACCTTTGTGTGGTCTGGACTCCGGTGTTTGCCCAGATAAAACCTGCCAAAATAAACCTGCCCCTAATTGGTGGGTTTTGACACCCTGGGAACGGGCGATGCTACAATCTGACTCGTACTTGAAACGCATCAAAGGGGCCGCTATGGCAAAGGTAAAAATCAGCGACGTCGCGCGCGAGGCAGGAGTCTCGCTGGGCACGGTATCCAACGCGCTCAACCACCCCGAAAAGCTGCGCCCCGAGACCCTCAAGCTCATCAACGAGACCATCAATCGCCTTGGCTACCTGCCCAACCAAAGCGCTCGTCAGCTCGCGGGCGGCGCCACCAAGTCCTTTGGCCTGGTCCTCCCCCGTCTCGACCATGGCTTCTCGCTCCAAATTGCCAGCGGCGCCCATAACGAGGCCCGCAAGCACGGCTATGACCTGCTCATCGCCAACGCCGATAACGACGACATCCTCGAGGACCACTACCTGCGCTATTTTATGGGCACGCAGATGTCCGGCGTCATGGTCCAGCCCATGGCGTCCCCCGACTGGCACCCCGCCATGACCAAGATGCCCGTGCCGATCGTCCATCTGGACATCCACTGTTCCGAGCCAGGTTACTACGTGGCCGCCGACAACGAGGCACAGGGACGCATTATCGCCGAGCTTGCCATCGCCCGCGGCGCACACCATATCACCGTTGTGGGCAGAGCGGCATTTATGCAGCTCACCCTGCGCGTGCTTGGCATTCACAAGGCCCTCGCCCTGCATCCCGATATCAAAATTGAGGTCATTGACGCCGGAGAATGGAATACCGCTGCCGATGGTTACAGCATCGGCGCTCAGATTGCCGAGCGCTCTACCGGCGAGCGTCCCGATTTTGTCATCGGCCTTACCGATGTATTGGCCTCGGGCGTTATCTCGGCGTTGACCGACAAAGGCATCTCCGTCCCCGAGCAGCTTCGTGTGGCCGGCTGCGACGGCAACCCGCTTGCATGGAGCGGGTCGGTCCCCCTCACCACGGTGGCACCCCCGGGCTACGAGATTGGCCGCAAGGGTGTCCAGCTGCTCATGGAGCAAATCGAGAACAAGGCGCCGGCAAAAACCAAGCACATCCGCATTGGTTCCGCAGCGCGAACCGTTACTGCGGTCACAGCCGCCGAGGACATCAACCGTCAGGAACTCGTGCGGCCGTTCCTCTTGGAGCGCGCCAGTACCCAGGCGAGCGGCCAAGCCGAAGCCACCGCCATCAACCTCGGCGCGTATCTATAGCACGTCAGCCAGTATGCCAAAACGCCACTTAAGCAAAAGAGGGCCGACTATTGCCGAACCTCTTTTGCTTAAGCGCAAAGTCAACCGATTGTTCGTTTCAGCTCCGCAATTGTCTAGCGCACGGCCTTGACCGCCGCCGTAAGGTCGAACAACGTATCGAGCACGGCCTCGCAGCCATCCACCACGTCCTGCGGCAGCGGCACGATATCGGGGACGGCAAAGACGTGGCAGCCGGCCGTAATACCCGAGACGCAGCCGTTGCGCGAATCCTCGACCACGGCACATTCCTCGGGAGCAAAGCCCGCACGCTCACAGGCGAGCAGATACATCTCGGGGTCGGGCTTGCCGTGCACGACGTCCTCGCCGCAGGTCACCGTCTCAAACTTGTCAAAAAGACCGACCATCTTAAGGTTGCGCTCGGCCGTAGCGAGGCGCGACGACGTCGCAAGGCCCACGTGATAGCCCGCAGCCAGCAGCTCGTCTAGGCACTCGGCGGCACCGGCCTTAAGCTCCAGTTCGGTCTTGACCATCTCGTCGCGAATCTCCTTGTGGCGGACATAGACCGCTCGGTGGTTTCGTGGCTGCCGTAATGCTTATCAAGGATGTCCATGACATCGGGCAGCGTGCGACCGATAACTGATGGATCAGCGCTTCATCAATCGCGACCCCCAGCTCGGCAGCGCCCGCCTTCCATGCCTTGATGCCCAAACGCTCGGTATCGACCAGCGTTCCGTCCATGTCAAAAATAACAGCCTTGATCATATCGATCCCCTCACCGGATTGCATTACTGCCACTCTAGCGCACTTTACAAACTTGTATATAACGTATATAGCATATTGCACTTTCGTTACATAAGCGGAAGTCTTATGACAGGCAGCCCGGTAGGATTATAGTTTTCGACCGAGTACTCAATGGTAAGGATCGTTTCATGCTTTCAGACACTACTGCACCTGCAGAGGAGCTTCAGGACAAACTCACGACGCTCGAGCAGCTGCTTTTGGCATACGGGCGCGTGGCTATCGGGTTTTCCGGCGGCGTTGACAGCAGCTTTTTGGCCGCCGTATGCGCCGCGTCATGCCTACCAATACCCTCCTCGTCCATCTCACCACGCCGCTCATCGGCACGCCCGAGCAGGCTTCGTTTGAGCAGTCCGTTGATGGGCAGGCCAATGAGGGGCCGCATTTTAAGCTCCCCGTGCTCAATCTTTCGGTGGATCAGCTGCAGCTCCCCCAAGTAGGCTGCAACGATGCTAATCGCTGCTACCACTGCAAGCACGCCGGCTTTACCGCCATCGTCAACCACGCCAAGTCGCTCGGCTTTCCCACCGTCATCGATGGCAGCAATGCAAGCGATCGCGGTGACTACCGCCCCGGCATGCGTGCGGCAGAAGAGCTCGGCGTACGCTCACCCCTTATGGAGGTCGGCTTTACCAAGGACGAAGAGCGCGAGCTGCTGCGCGCATGGGGCTATCCCGTTTGGAACCTGCCGGCGGGAGCATGTCTTGCCACCCGCGTCCCCACGGGCGAGGAGCTTACGCGCGAGAAGGTCGATTTAATCCGCGCCTGCGAGGATTACCTGCACGATCTTGATCTGGCACAGGTACGCGCGCGCTTAATCGGCGGCTGCATGCATATCGAGGCCGCACCCGCAGATGTCGCCAAGATTGCTGCCCTCGGTGGCAACGCCGTCGATGCCGAGGGCAAAACCCCGCTGCCCGCCGCCATCGAGTCCGCGCTGCGCGAGCTGGGCTGCGACCATATCTCCCCCGAGGTCACCCCCTACATTCACGGCAACATGAACCAGTAACCTGCCAAAAAGGGACAGATTTATTTTGGCAGGTTTTATCTGGGGAAACGCCAGACAGCCCCATATACACAACCGCCGCAGCTCCATATGAGGCAAATGAATCAGCAGCGTCTATTCCAAATCTTGAGTATTTGTTCGGCGGGACGGCCTCTGCCGGCTCCTGCTAGACTGGTAGATTCCCAACCGTCCATCCAGGAGCCTCAATGTCGCGCAAGTCCGCTTACAAGCAAGTGCTTTCCATCGGCACCGCGTGGTGCTGGGGTTTGCGCTGTTCACAGGGTCGCTCGACGGAGCGCCCAAGCTGTTGTCGCCGCAAAGCATGAGCAGGCAGCGGCTCTGGCCGAAAAACAAAGCGAGAGTCCCAGCCGCACCGACGACGAGGCAGACCTGGTCGCTCGACTCGAATCGGGAACAGCGAGCTCCTCGGTCTCTCAAAATAGCCAAGACTCTGGCGATGACTCAGATTCCGCCGCGAGCGACACCGATGACGACGCCTCCGCGGACAGTGCCGCCACCCCTATCGACGAGGTCGAAAACCCCGATCTCGACCGCGCCCGCGGCGTATACCTCAGCAGTATTCCCGACTACGCGGGTAACCCCTATGTTGCCCTGCGCGCCGATAGCACGCACCCGCTCGGCACACCATCATTCACGCTCGATGAATACGAGCGCGCCACAGAAGAGGGCTGCTTTAAGAAGTTCTCCAAGCTCGACAGCTTGGGCCGCACCCGTAAAGCGCTCGCCTGCGTGGGCCCCGAATCGCTCGGTCAAGGCGAGCGCGGCGATATCTCGCGCATCCACCCCGCCGGCTGGCACCAGCAGCGCTACGACTTTATTCCGGGCCAGAGCCTCTATAACCGCTGCCACCTTATCGCCTGGTCGCTCTGCGGCGAAACCGCCAACCGCAAAAATCTCCTCACCGGCACGCGCTATCTCAACGAGACGGGCATGCTGCCGTTTGAAGAGCAGATCCTCGCTACATCCGCGACACGGGCAACCACGTGCTCTATCGCGTCACGCCCATGTATAACGAGGAGGAGCTTGTCTGCCGTGGCGTGCGCCTTGAGGCGCAATCGGTCGAGGACCACGGCAAGACCCTCTGCTTCCACGTATATTGCTACAACCTGCAGCCGCATGTGCAGATCGACTACGCCACCGGCCGCAATCAGGCCTCGGGAGACTAGGGCCGACCGCGCCTCCCGTAACCAAAAAAATGATCCGTTTTCCTCCGTCCCCAAGGGATCAAATAAGGCCGCCCCGGTTACCCAGGGCGGCCTTTTCGTCAGCACCTACATTGCAGGCAACGCCACACGCTACTTGGCGCGACCCTCCTCATAGCGCTCGACCAGCTTGGCCTGAACGTCATAAGGCACCTGCTCGTAGCCGGCGGGCTTCATGGTAAAGTCGCCCGTGCCGCGCGTGATGGAGCGCAGACGCGTCGAATAATCCGTCAGCTCGGCCAGCGGCGCCTGGGCAATAACAACGGTGTCGCCGCGTTCATCGGTCTCCATGCCCGTCACGCGACCGCGCGAGGCCGAGATATCGCCCATCACGGCGCCGGCGTAGCTCTCGGGGATGGTCACCGTGATTTCCTCGATGGGCTCCAGCACCACCGGGTCGGCATCGGCGCATGCCTTGCGCAGGCCGATGCGAGCCGCCGCGCGGAACGCCATCTCGTTGGAGTCGACGCTGTGATACGAGCCGTCGTACACAGCCACGCGGATGCCAGTAAGCGGGTAGCCGGCAATAATGCCGTCCTTCATGGTCTCCTGACGCCCTTGTCCACGGCGGGAATGAGCGAACGCGGAATGCGACCGCCCACGACCTCGTCTACAAACTCATAGCCATCGCTCGTGCCGTCGGGCCCAATGAGTGGCTCAACGCGCAGCCAGCAGTCGCCATACTGACCGGCACCGCCAGTCTGCTTCTTGTGGCGACCCTGGGCACTTGCCGTGCGGCGAATGGTCTCGCGATACGGAATACGGATCGGCACGCTCTTGGCCACGACCTTGGTGCGATCCTCAAGGCGATTGAGCAGGACCGAAACCTGCGCCTCACCCACGGCGGAGATGATAGTCTGGCCGGTCTCCTCGTCACGATCGATGCTCATGGTCGGATCGGCCTTGCACGCCTTCTCGATAAACGTGTATAGCTTCTCCTCGTCACCGCGGTTCTCGGCCTCGATGGCGATGCGGTACTGCGAGTTGGGGAACTTAAACGCCGCAGCCTCGACCTTGCCGGTAATCGAGAGTGTATCGCCCGTCTCGGCCGCCAGCTTGGGCGCCACGATGATATCGCCGGCATAAGCGTGGCCGACCTCGGTCATGTCACGGCCGCACATCACATACAGGTGGGCCAGACGCTCACCCTTGCGCGTGCGCGCATTGACCAGCTCAAGGCCCGGCTCAAGCGTACCCGTCAGCACCTTGATAAAGCTGATGCGACCCTGTTGCGGATCGGCCAAGGTCTTAAACACAAATGCCACCGGGCGGTCATCGTCACTCGAGATCTTAAGCGAATCGCCGTCGATGAGCGGCATCTCGCCGTAGTCCGTCGGCGCCGGGAAGTACGTGGCGATATCGTCCATCAGCGAGTTGACGCCCTGCTCTTTAATGCAATCGCCCGCAAAGACCGGCACAAAGATGCGCTCGGCGATCGCCTTCGACAGCAGGCCTTCAAGCTCCTCCTGCGTCAGTGTCTCCTCGCCTTCCAAGTACTTCATCATCAGTTCGTCGTCAGCCTCGGCCACCAGCTCGCACAGATGGTCATGGGCTTCCTCGGCCTGGGCACGATACTCCTCGGGAATCTCCGACTCAACGGCTTCAGTGCCGTTGCAATGGCGTGCCTTCATGCGCACCAGATCGATGATGCCGTCGAAGTCCTCGCCCTCGCCCCAGGGAAGGGTCACGGCGCCCAGGCGCATACCAAAGCGCTCCTGCAGCAGATTCATCGTGGTCGCAAAGCTGGCCTCAGAGCGCGACAGGCGGTTTACGAACACCGCACGCGCCAGACGCAGGTCCTCGGCGGCATACCAGAGCTTAACCGTCGTAGGCTGTGGGCCGGCCTCGGCATCGACCACAAACAGAGCCGTCTCGCAGACGCTCATCGCGGCAAAGGCGTCGCCGATAAAATCGGGATAGCACGGGGCATCGAGCACATTGATGCGCGCGCCCTTCCAGTCGATCGGCGCAATGGTCGTCGAGATGGAAAATGCACGCTTGACCTCCTCGGGGTCATAGTCGAGCGTGGGCTTGGTGCCGTCGTGGCCGCCCAGGCGGGCGGTCTTGCCAGAAAGGTGGAGCATGGCCTCGGCGAGTGAGGTCTTGCCCACCCCGCCTTGGCCTACGAGCACCACGTTCCTTACGTTACCGGTCTTGGGAGCACCCATGATGACCTCCTTGCAGGGCCGCGCGCAATGCGCGACGCCAACGGGGAGAGTTCGCGGTCGGTGCCATCCCGGGAGCAGCATGGTCGGCAGCCGAGCCGACTCACCCTCCAAATGTCCTATGCCACCACCCTACCCTCACGGGCGACCGTCCATGCATACCTTTCGGCGCACGTATGAATACAGGCGGCGAGAGGAAGAAGAGCGCATGCGAGGCGATTATTAAACCCCATCGATACAAATAAAAGCCGCCGCAGACCATAAGACCTGCGGCGGCTTTTTCTCAATATATAGCTGAGCCTAGCCCTCGATACGGCTCAAGAACTCACGGGTACGTTGCTCACGCGGGTGATCGATAACCTGCTCGGCAGGACCCTCCTCGACAATGCGACCGCCGTCCATAAAGACCACGCGGTCGGCAACATCGCGCGCAAATTGCATTGCGTGGGTCACGATCACCATCGTCATATTCTGCGCGGCAAGGTCTTTAATGACACGCAGCACCTCGGCCGTTAGCTCGGGATCGAGCGCCGAAGTCGGCTCGTCAAAGAACAAGATCTCCGGGTCGAGCGCCAAGCGCGGGCGATACTCACACGCTGTTGCTGACCACCCGAAAGCTCACATGGCACCTTGTTCTCGTTGCCCGTAAGCCCCATCTGCGCGATCAACTCACGCGCACGCGCTTCGGCCTGCTCGCGCGGACGCTTGAGTACGCGAACCGGAGCGTCGGTGATGTTTTTCATCACCGTATAGTGCGGGAACAGATTGTAGTTCTGAAACACCAGACCAAACCGCGAGCGCGCCTGTTTAGGCACATCGCCCTTTGCGTACACCGCGCCCGAACCCGCATCCGTCGCGACGGCAAGGTCGCCAAACGAAAGCGAGCCACCGTCGAGCGTCTCGAGCAGCGTGGCGCAGCGCAGCAGCGTGGACTTACCGCCACCCGAAGGCCCGATAATCGCCACAACCTCGCCACGCTTTACCTCGAGTGAGATATCCTTGAGCACCTTATTGCCGCCAAACGCCTTGCGCGCGTTCGCTATATTCATTACCGAATTAATCATGGTAGTAATCCAATTTTTTCTCGGCGGCGCCCAGCAGCATCTCGACCACAAAGTTAAAGACCCAGTAGATCAGCGCCGCAATCGCAAACGGCACCATGCTCACCTGCGAGGCAACCAGCGCCTTGGCGGTCGAGAACATCTCACCCACGCCAATGGCAAACGCCAGCGACGTGTCCTTGACCAGCGTGATGATCTCGTTGCCCATCGCCGGCAGAATACGCTTGGCGACCTGCGGCATCACGATATACAGAAACGTCTGCGTGCGCGAATAGCCCAGCACCTCGGCGGCCTCATATTGACCGCGCGGAATCGACTGCAAGCCCGAGCGATAGATCTCGGCAAAGTAGCCGGCGTAGTTGATGATGAACGCCACAACGCACGCCGTCCATTTGGAATCGGGCGTGAGCGAGATGCCGAACACGTAATACGGGGCAAAGTAGATGGCAAACATCTGCAGCATGAGCGGCGTACCGCGCATGACCGAAATGTAGATGCGCGCAATCCAGCGCAGCGGCGCGACCTTGCTCATGCGCATAAACGCCACGGGAATTCCCAGGGGAATCGACCCGAGCAGCGTCAGCACAAACAGCTGCAAACTGACCAAGAATCCCTGGCCAAGCATCTGCATCATGACTTGGATAGACATTATTTCAAAACCCAGTTGTCGAAGGATAGACCGTAATCTGCATATTTATCACACAGGTCCTTGACCGTGCCGTCCTCATAGAGTGCCTTGAGCGACTCGGTCACGGCATCGGCCGACTTGGTGTCGCCCTTCTTAAAGCCGACGGCGTAGTGCTCGCTGGACAGCGGCTCATCAAGCTGTGTATAGGCATCGGGCTTGGCGGCAAGCTGATACTGGGCAATCGAGAGGTCACAGGCGACGGCATCGACTGCACCACTCTCGAGCTGCATAAACGCCGTGTTGTACTCACCGATGGTATCGAGCGTGGCAAACGTCGCGGCCAAATCCTTCTGGTCGCCCTCGAGCACATCCTGTGCAGCGGAATCAGTCTGGGTAATCACGGTCTTGCCGGCAAGATCGTCCCAGCTCTTGATGCCTGCATCCTTCTTTACCACCAGCACCTGCTCGTTGAGCATGTACGGCTCGGAGAACGTGTAGTCGTCCTCGCGGCCCTCCATGGTAAAGCCGTTCCAGATACAGTTGATGGCGCCCGAGTTGAGCAGCGTATCCTTGGCATCCCAGTCGATGACCTCGTATTTGACCTCCCAGCCCTGCTTATCGGCAACAGCCTTGGCCAAATCGAGATCAAAGCCGGTGTACTCGCCATCGTCGCCCACAAAACCATACGGAGGATAGGACTTATCAAAGCCCACCACGAGCTTCTTGGACTCCGCAGCGCCCTTCACATCCTTGGGCCGCGGCAGAGCCAGCGGCGGAGCCCTTGCCGGCGCCACCGCCGCAACCGACAAGACCAAGGCCAAGCACCGT
>ENA-OQIO01000245-OQIO01000245.1-human-gut-metagenome-genome-assembly--contig:-NODE-245-length-29203-cov-2.590487_pt1 | contig 29203 bp, 36 predicted proteins | sample MGYA00242573_ERZ504737 | MGnify/ENA primary metagenome ERZ504737 (study PRJEB26092, sample SAMD00036203) | human gut metagenome | host: Homo sapiens | study: EMG produced TPA metagenomics assembly of...
TCATGATTTTATTAATCGCTCTGATCCATTATAAATCCTGATTTTTATTTCTTTCTTTTTTCCCAAGCAGTGTTCCGGCTGCAGCACCACCTGCAAGAAGCATGGTCATTCCCGGAAGGAGTACATTGGAAACATCTCCGGTCTTAGCTGCCTTGCTGCCTGTGACTGTTGTTCCGGCAGTTTTGTTGTCAGATGGTTTCTGATTATCGGACGGTTTCTGCGTATCAGACGGCTTTTGGTCGTCCTCTGTCGGTTTCTTATCATCATCCGCAGTTGTCACTTTCATCTCAACTGTACCTGAAACTTCTCCGTTTGTACCGATTGCCTGAACTGCGACTGTATACTCTGTTCCGGCATTCAGTCCGGTAAATGTATACTCTGTAATTGCTGCATCTACCCTGGCAACTTGTTTTCCATTTAAGAAGACTGCGTACTGGGCAACTTCTGCACCACTTTCCGGTGCTTCCCAACTGATCTTAACTGAATCTTTTCTGATCTCAGTTTCATTCACATTTTCAGGAGTTCCCGGTTTTTCCGGAACATCCGGCTGATCCGGTTTTTCCTGCTTCGGAATACTTCTTGTCTGCTCTGCATCACACTTCTCGCAAACTCTCTTTTCAAGCCCCTCTTCCTCTGTTGTGGCCGCTTTTACAACAGTCCATTCTCCATAGCTGTGACCTGTTGCTGCGATCTCTGTTGCTTCTTCCAGTGTCTCATTGCAGTCTTTACAAACAAGCTTTCCTGTAGATCCCGGTTCCGTACAGGTAGGATCCTTTACTCCGACTCTTTCTGTATTTTCATGCTTACACTCTGTCACTGTCTCTGTTACAACGATCTCGTATGTCACTCCACCGATCACAACGGTTGTTGTTCCTGCTTTTTCTGCGGTAACGAAATAGCCTGTTTCCGGTGCAAATAAATACCAGTCATTGTCATTTGCAGAATAGCCGGCAACCTTTGTATTGCTGCGGCCGTAGTTGTTCAGATACTGTCCGCCATAGGAAATACCAAATCCATCAGATGCTCCATTTCCTACTGTCAGTGTCTGAGCTGTATCGCTCAGTCCTACATTACTTCCGTTAAAACTTAAATATTTTCCGTTGACATCCTGGATTGTATATCCTCCGTCAACCGCTTTCACAGTCCACATATAAGCAGACTGGTCATCCGACTCAAGGTCTGCTGCCTTCATTGCAAGTCCTGTCGGTGTTCCTGATGCAGTACTCTGGCTGTTTACCAGTACATAAGAGCTCTGACCGATCAGATATTCTTTTCCTGATACGATCTCTGTATTTTTCACATATGGAGGCTGATCGCCATTTGCTGTAAGAGAAACAATCTCCTGACCGCTTTCCTGCTGCATCAGCTTTCCAGGTGCAAGGAATTTCTCTCCGACTTTCAGTTCCACTTTCTGTACTTCATTTTTTACTACAACATAATAGGTAACTGCACCGATGGTAACAGAAGTTGTTCCTTCGCCTGTTCCCTCGAAAGTAATCTGTGTACTTCCCGGTGTTCCCTCTGTATTGGTCTTCAGCTTTCCTACATGCTCATAACGATTTGCCATAACTGCTGCAGATGGTACAACTACATATTTATTACCATTTGCATCTGCCTTTGTCACGATCAGATATTTTTCGCCACCCTGATCTCATCAAGTGCTGTCACTTTCTGATATCCGTGTACTGCAGAATCTTCCGGTGCAGAAGCTGACTTCTTATATAATTCAAAATAGCAGTTGTCAGCAACTCTGCTGTTCCTGTCGAAATACAGCTTGGATGTATCAGTACTCCAGAACCATAAAATATTTCCTACACTTCCTGTTGCATTATCTGTCAGTGTAAACAAGCTGTCTGTATCATGCTTTGCAACTGTGATCGAAGTTTCTGTCGTACTACTTGGAACATTATTAGAACCGGCTGCTCTTGTTCCAAGGTAGACAGTCTGTCCGTCTGCTGTTGTCGCTTTCACTTTGTACCGGTTGTCTGTTCCTGTAGCTTCAAAAGTATATTCGCAGTCATCCAGATCCAGCTCTGCACCGTTAAATGTTGCGGTTGCGGTTGCTTTTACTGCGACTGTCTTTACTTCCGGTGCCTGTGGATCTTCTCCTGTCATCGTCACCTTTGCCACATTTTTATCAAGTGCTGAAGTATCTGTGCTGCTGTAATTTCCGGTTGTATCTGTATAGGATTTTGTTCCTCCCATATTCAGTTCTACAACTTTGTAGTTCTCTGTATCACTGATATTCAGTTTCAGGATTCTGACATAAGAACCTGCATGAACCGTTACAGTTGCCTGCTTCAGTCCTTCTACCTGCCCTGAAGTAACTTTTAATTTTCCATTCTCATATACGGCTGTTACGGCACTCTCATCGGATGATGTAACTTCAACCGATGTCCCCTCTGCAACTCCATTGACCGCATAAGTCTTTGTCTGCGAAGATTTCATGCTGTCTGAACTGATCACATTTCCATCCTCGTCTGTCAGCCAGACACTTCCTACTGAAGCTGATCCGACAATATCTTTCAGAGCGATCTCTTTGAATGTGATCGCAGTTCCGTTGCTTTCATACAGAAGACCGATATTTCCGTTAGCCATCTCCGAAAGACAGGAATATGCATAGTATGCACTTCCATTAATACTGTAGTCATATGCCCAGTCAATACTTCCGTCATCCTGAATCAGTCCTACGTAGATCTTTCCTGCCGCACGGCTGGATGTATTGGACGCACGCAAAAAAGATGGCCGTCTTTCCATTGATTTTCTCAGAATATGTGGTAGCTGTAAGCTGACAGGTCGCATTATAGGAAATTCCCATTGCCTGTGGATCTGACCAGGTCTCTCCGCCATCATTAGATACATAGTAGACATTTTCACGACGTACAAACATATACAGCTTTCCGTCTGCCTCTGTGACAACTGCCTCAGAACTAAAATTCTTTGCAGATGCTCCTCTGTGCCACGTTACCCCATTATCATCAGAATAGATTGCCGCACTGTTCTTGTCACCATTTGTAAATTCATAACATGTAAATACGATTCTTCCTTTATGTTCTCCCGTAGAGATTACAATTCCGCGTCCCGGTCCTACCAGCAGACTCTGCTCGGATGCTTTCTTTACATCCAGAAGTGTCGGCTCTGACCAGGTCTCTCCGCCGTCTGTAGATTTTGTCACATAAATAAAATCTGTCGGATACGGGAAGTACGGAGAATCTCCACAGAACAGATTCGTATTGACTCCGTTTCCTGTGATGTTGAAATACGCATCCACCGTATAACCGCTGACTGTATTTCCCGAAGCATCCTTCAGCAGATAATAAGAAGTGGCATTTTCATCTGGATTCTTTTCCAGATAATAAGTAAATGCTGCATTCATACGCTGTGCTGTATCAGAAGCGGCCGTCACACTGTCTGTTGCTTTTGCAAGCACAAGACGATGCTGGGAATCATATCCCGTGTGTCCTGTCTTTGGTGCATAACTTGCACTGTTCAGTGCTGTTCCGGCCGGATACAGATCCGCTGCCATATAAACAGTCTCACCATCGGTCGTCAGTGCCGGGTCAATAAATGCCGTAGAACCGTTATTATGTACATTTCCATTATCTCCTAAATAATTGGCAAAGGTATAGCTCCAGGTCTTACCATTATCCGTAGAACGGGAAACGATCGTATCCAGTCCGCCGCCGTCACCTCCGCCATTCCAGCGTGCATCACTGGATGCGACAAGAGTTCCGTCATTCAACGTAACAAGTCCCGGGATTCTGAAATTCGTACTTCCACCCGTACCTGCCAGAAATGGCTGCTTTTTTGTTGTTCCGTCTGCCGGCTTTGTTGCGTCATACGCATTATTCACAGCTCCGACCGTAGTTGGGAAACACCCAAGCGTCAGAACTCCTGCCAGCATCAGAGCAAGCACTCTTTTTTTGTTTTTCATCTTTTTCCTCCTCTTTTCCATAATACCTGCATAACTTTTCCATTTATACATAGTCCATTATATTATAATCTTTCTGTCATTTTTTCACTTGTATGATTCTACTTTTCCGCAATCTGATTTTATCTGATTCGGAACTGCCGAAACCTATTCTTTAAAGCATTGAAACCTGTTCCTTTTTTCTGTAAAATGAAACCATCCCGGTTCCGGAACGCAGAACTTTGATTCCGGCAGATTTTCTGATGCACGAAAATGATAATCCGGATTTTTATAACAGACAGTGGAGGTACTATTATGACAGAATCAGAGATCAGAAAGCTGCTTGAAAGACAGCGTACTTTTTTTTCAACAGGGAAAACTCTTCCCGTTTCCTTTCGTCTCAGACAGCTTGAAAAGCTGAAAAGATCCATCCAAAAAAATGAACCCCTTCTCCGGCATGCACTGAAAAAGGATCTTGGAAAAAGTAATATGGAAAGTTATATGTGTGAGATCGGGCTGACGCTCTCCGAGCTTTCATGGATGCAGCGTCATGTCAGATCCCTGGCAAAAAACCGAACTGCACCAACGCCTCTCTCCCAGTTTGCCGCCCACAGCTACCGTTCTCCCATCCATATGGGACGGTTCTGATCATGAGTCCGTGGAATTATCCGCTCCTGCTGACTTTGGAGCCGCTGATCGATGCCATTGCCGCAGGAAATACCGTCATCCTGAAGCCAAGTGCCTACGCTCCTGCCTCACTTGCCATGATCAAAGAAATCATCGAAACCACTTTCCCGGCAGATTATATTTCCGTCATTGATGGAGGACGTACAGAAAATCAGGCATTGCTCCGCCAGAAGTTTGACAAGATCTTTTTTACCGGAAGCAAGGCTGTCGGAAAGGAAGTTCTGCGGCATGCCGCAGAGAATCTGACCCCTGTTACATTGGAACTGGGTGGAAAAAGTCCTTGTATCGTTGACTCCACCGCAAAAATCCCACTTGCTGCCAGACGTATTGTTTTTGGAAAATTTTTAAACTGCGGACAGACCTGCGTTGCACCCGATTATATCCTGTGCCATCATTCGGTCCGGCAAAAATTGGTTGCTGCGATCCGGCATGAAATCCAGATTCAGTTTGGAGAGAGTCCGTTACTGAACCCGGATTATGGCAAGATCATCAATGCAAAGCATTTTCAGCGACTTTCTGAACTCCTTGATCCTGAAAAGATCGTCTGTGGAGGGAACACCGATGCGGCAACTCTTCGTATTGAACCTACTGTTATGGCCGATGTTACCTGGGAAGATGCTGTTATGGAAGAAGAAATCTTCGGACCGCTCCTTCCGATTCTGACCTATGACACTTTGGAGGAAGTAATCCGTACTGTAGAATCACATCCACATCCGCTGGCTCTTTATTTTTTCAGTGAAGATAAAACCGCACAGAAAAAGCTTCTTCGCTCCTGCCGTTTCGGTGGCGGCTGCATCAACGATACCGTAATTCATCTGGCAACCAGTTCCATGCCATTTGGCGGCATAGGTGAGAGCGGAATGGGATCTTACCATGAAAACCGGTTTCGAAACTTTCAGTCATTTCCGGAGTATTGTGGACAAAAAGACCTGGATGGATCTTCCGATCCGGTATCAGAAATATACGCAGAAAAAAGAAAAGCTACTGCGGTTATTCCTGCAATAGCTCTCTCCTTTTTCTATCTTTTCCATATAAATTTTCTGCCTGGTTCATATTCTTTCGACAGAAGATGGATCAAAAATTCTTCTGTCGAAGCCAGCCCTGCGATCACGCATGTAATTTCACAATACCTCAGTGCAAAATCCTGCACAAGCATATACGGCAGACAGAAGACACAAAAACCTGTCGCCTTGTTCAGGATCGTATGCAGTGACGCAAACCGGTGATACCGCACAGCGGCTGTAACATAGGAGCAGGCACGGATCACCAGTACCGCACCGATACAATACCATATCCACACCGGAAGCACTTCCAGCAGAATCGGGAAAAATTTTACAATCATCACCGCATAAAAAATCAGATCTGCAATACTGTCCAACCTTGCCCCAAACTCACTGGTACTGTTCGTCGCTCTTGCGATCGTTCCATCCAGCACATCCGTTATTCCGCAGAATGTATAAAGAAGATAAAAAGGCAGTGTCAGCGGCCGGATCAGTAAAAGTCCGACAGTTCCCACGATCCTTAACATTGTGCAGATGTTCGGTGGTGTCAGTAATTTTTCTTTCATAAACCTTCTCCTCATTTCCATGTATCCTGTTCTTTACTTTCTGTCAGTATTTTATAAAATTTATTTTAACAGATACAGCAGTTCTTCAAAGCAGATCCCATCTGCCAGAGGGATCTCCAGTTCCACTGACCTCTGAATGCATTTTCCGATAAACCCGGATGCCTTTCTCACTGATTCAGTCAGCCCGGTTCCATTGACCGCATCCGCTGCAATGATCGCTGCAAAAATATCGCCGGTTCCCGAACGAGGACTTCCGATTTTTTCCGTCTGGATCATCTCATACCCTGCTCCCTTTTCGTAACAGAGATTTGCTACATGATTTTTCTTCTCAATCCCGGTGATCACTACTTTCGCCGGTCCTGAACCGGCAATCTGCTCTGCCAGCCGCTCCAGTTCTCCGCTACTCCATTCTTCCTTATATTGCGTACCGGTAAGAAGACAGGCTTCTGTCACATTCGGTACAACAATATCTGCATACTGCACAACTTCACTCATCTTCCGGCACATTTCTTCCGTATAGGTTGCATACCGCTTTCCACCGTCTCCCATAACCGGATCGACTACGACCGTTGTATCTTTTTCTTTAAAAGTGTGTATAAACTCACCGACAATCCTGATCTGCTCTTCTGAACCCAGGAACCCGGTACAGATTCCCTGAAATTTAAGTCCCAGTTTCTTCCACTCTTCAATATACGGTTCCATCTCTGCCGTATAATCTGTGCAGTAAAAAGAATCATAAGCTGTATGATCCGAGAAGATTGCTGTCGGAACAGCACAGCACTGTACTTTCATCATGGAAATAACCGGAAGCTGCACTGCGATCGAGCATCTGCCAAATCCCGTAAAATCATTGATCAGTGCAATCTTTTTCTGTTGATTATGATTCTGCTGCTTTTGATCCTGCATCTTTTTCCTCCGTCTTTCCTTTTTTGACACCCTTTGCATTCGGATAAATTTTCTTCATCTTCACATCATCATAATGCTCATCCGTCCAATGCTCCCATCTGGTTTCCGCCCTGATCCCTTTTTTTCTTTCATCATACCGCACTAAAGCCATACAGGAAACCATGATATTACAGCACATAAATACAAGCAGTCCCCAGGTTATGATCTTTCCGACCTTTCTGGGAATCCGTTCAATCCATTTTTCCAACGGTGGATACAGACTTTTAAACCATACTACTGCAGCAATCCCCCAGAAGAAACAGTAAAGAAGATTGATCCTGCCACCTAAATTAAATGGAATATTGCTGTAATCCCAAAAGACTTTTCCGAAAAAAATCTCGGTAAATACACTGCACAGATACTCATACGCACCACCAAGCAGTGTTCCTATAATAAATAAAAAGGTATTACTGCGGTCTTTATATTTATAGAGCAATGCTGTTACCAGTGCGATTGCCAGACCCCATACAATACTGAATGGCCCCCATACCACACTGCTCCGGCTCATCCATACCCCCATCGTGATCCGGCAAAAAATTGTCTCCGTAAATGTCACCTAAAAATGCCCCGATAATAAAAAGTAATACAATCTTATAAAATCCACATCCGACCGCAAATGCATTCCTTTTTTCTGCTGCCTTTTCTTCGGTTTTCCGTACACTCGGATAGGCTTTCTTCACACGCCTTTCGACCCGTTCTGAAATCCAGGAGCTTAATCTTGCACTCAGCTTATCAATCTGTGCATCCGTTTCTTCCCACTGCTTCGGATTTCTGCTGGCCCCTGTCAGCAGCATAAAAGATGCAAAAACATCCACACACAGGAACAGCAGCAACACCAGGATCAATATCTTCATCACAAGCTCCGGGAGAAGATGCAGCAAATCCAGACTCAGCATATTGCCCCACCGGACAGCGATATACCCCAGTCCGCCCCAGACCAGAGATGCCGGAAGACAGATATATCCATCCAGATTCCACTTCACATTGGAATAGTCCCACCAGCGTTCTTTAAAGATCCGCTCCATCAGATGCCCGCCGATCCACCCTACAACCGTAGCATAAACTGCTGCAAAAAGAAAAAGCCAGAATCCCGTCAGTTCCTGCAGTCCCACAGTCATAAGACAGCCGTAAATCCGTACATCACACAGTACGGACCATTCACAAGTCCCCGGTTTGCGAATTTTTTCTGTTTCAATGTGGCCAGAACAGTTTCCAGTATCCATCCGCCAAAAGAATACAGGAAGAAAAGCCATAATAGTTCATAGATCGTATAGTGATTCAAATCGTTCTCCTCTTTCGTTTCATTTTCTGTTTATTTTGTACATTTTTCATCCGCTCTCTGAAGCAGTGCGTCCAGATCACGGTCTGTCCCATCCGTCCACGCATATCCGACTGCCGCTGAAACTATCTTTCGAGGTGATGTCTCTGTACGGACGCTGAGACAGACTGCCGCAACTGCCAGGCACAATACAATCACCAGAGCTGTAGATTTCACCTTTTTCATGTTGCTTTTCCTCTTGTTCGTTGAATAAGCCACGCTTCTTCCTGCTTGCTAACGCTTATTATACCATGATCGGCACCTTTGGTGCCTGAAGCTGCTTCGCAGCGATCATGATCGCCATTCGCCGCTCACACTGAAAAAGCTGTGCTTTCTCCTGCTCGCTAATGCTCATTATATCATCTTTCATGGTTTTGGCAAATTTATTATTTCTACCGATTTTGCCACATGTTCATCCATCCCTGCAGCAAATGCTTCATTCCTGTCCTCCTCGAATGCATTCGCAGTCATGACGATCACCGGTATAGACGCTTTCTTCTGATCTCTTAACTTTCGAATCTGTCTCGTTGCATCGTACCCATTCATCCTCGGCATCTGCACATCCATTAAAATCAGATCATAATATCCATACATCCTCAATGCTTCTGCATTCATATGAACAATCCGATGACCAGGCAGAGTATACGCCATCACTCCACAGCTTTGAACATCCAGCAGTTCTTTATAATAGTCCTGTTGCAGGAGATGCTCCTTTCTGAGCGTCTGATTCATTTCTGCAAACCGCCGTTCAGCAATCTTGTCCTTGTTATCCGCTCCAATCTCCAAAAAGAAAAGCCATACTCTGCATTTCTTCTATGCAAAGTACAGCTTTTATCTGCAATAGATCTTCTTTAGGGGATGTGAAAAACTCGATTGAGTTTTTTTGCATCCCCCTTTTCTTGCTCTTACCGGAGTAATCCACTTTCCTTGAGCAAAATTTCCAGATCGGTTCCTTCCACAGCTTTTATTACTTTCTTTAAGACTACCTTTTCCTTGAGAGAAAGCGGAAGTTCATCAATCGGTTTTTTATCAACTGCGTAATATGCAGCACGCAGCAATTCACGTACATCGTACTTCGAGCCCCACACCTCCGGAACACCACGATCTACGTTCATAAGTGTGTAAACTGCTTCCATACCTGTACGGATGGAGTATTCTGTCGTAAAAATAGTGTCTCTCGGTGTCTCCGCAAACTGTCCCAGGAATGCAAAATTGACAGCACCTTCCGGAACAACAAGCGGACGATCACTTTCTTTTCTTGGCTGGAAGAAAGCATTGATGTATGGCATGAAGCAGGTTGTTGTATTGCAGCGATTTTTTGCCCAATCGTCAATCTGATCTGTCGGGACGCCAATGTGATAAAGCCACTCACGGCAAACTTCTTCACCTGTACAATCCCGCATTGCCTTCTTTACATAATTTCCTTCTTTATTCGTTGTAAGTGCATATACCAGATCAAAACCGTATTTTTATCCTGTGCTTTAAACTGCGGCTGACGATTGATTGTCCATGAAAGATACCAGTTATCGGTACTATCCTTCACTGTCACAATTCCTCCGGTTGTTACTTTTCCTTCTCTCGGATCACGCTTGCAAATGCTGATAATCTTCTGGATAATCTCTTCATCCGAGGTTTCCACAGTTGCACTCATCCAGTTTGTTGCTTCAAAATCGTCGCAGAATTTATCCGGATTACCATACTCACCATTCTTTGCCTGTGCAGCAATATTCTTCCACAAATCCCACGATTCGCCTGTACCGTTTTTAATCAGGCTCAAATCCGGTGCTGTATTCTGATCTCCATAGCAGGAAGTATCTGTACAGCATCCATTTGTTATAAAGACCAGATCATCCTCAATCAAATCAATTGTACCCGGTTTTCCAGCCTTTTCATATATAATCTGTGTGGCAGTTTTTTTACCATTTTCATCTTTGATGACAACATTTTTGACATCCATGCCATATTCGACTGACACACCATGGCTTTCGAGATATTTTACAAGCGGAAGAATCATGCTCTCGTATTGATTGTATTTCGTAAAGCGGAGTGCGGAAAAATCCGGAAGTCCATCAATATGATGGCAGTATCTGCACAAATACCGTTTCATTTCCAGTGCAGATGACCATCTTTGAAATGCAAACATAGTCTGCCAGTATAGCCAGAAATTCGTGTCCCAGAAGGAATCCGGCAATATCTCACTGATTTTCTTATCCTCCAAATCCTTTTCCGGTGTCATAAACAACTTTGACAATGCCAGGGCTGAATCCTTATCAAGTGTAAATTTCTTATCTGTATGTGCATCCTGCCCGCATTTCTCAGAAGCCTGCAAAGGGAGTAATTCGGATCATGCTTGTTTAACCAATAATACTCATCCAAAACAGAGACGCCCGGTGTCTCTATCGAAGGAACATCACGGAACATATCCCACATACATTCAAAATGGTTGTCCATTTCTCTTCCGCCACGCATATAGAAACCTTTTCGGACATCCTTTCTTCCATCGCAGCTGCCCCCGGCAAGATCCAGTTTCTCAAGGAGATGAATGTGCTCTCCCTTTACCTGCCCATCTCTCACCAGATAAAAAGCGGCTGAAAGCCCCGCTAATCCTGTTCCAATGATATATGCTGATTTCCGGTCAGCACCCTCCGGTTTTTCCGGTCTTGCAAATGCTTCATAAGTTCCTGCTGAATAATACATAATAAAAACCCTCCTTTTTGTTTAAACTGTGTCGTTTTCTTTGTTTCCATATGCACAGTATATCCACAAAATCTTTTTCCTACTATGCACAAAAAAAGAGAACTGTCATAGAAAGCGACAATCCTCTTACATTGCATCCATATACGACAAACCACAAGATTTGTCGTAATCAGCTCCTGTTCAGTTTTGCATTATTCAATGCATGTGCGAAAGATCCTTGAATCAATGCATTTAATCTTTCTATGATCTGTTTCGGATCCTCCTTCATTCCCTTATCAATCCATTCTAATACCAGACCAACAAACCCATATTTGTAAAAATCTGCAATGAATGCTTTATCCTCTTCCCGCACGACCATATCTGCCGCTTTTTCTTCGAGTACATTATATATTAGCTGATACGTTACTTTATACAAATAACGGTAAATATATCCTCGCGGAGCATTATGATAGATGTTGACAACAAAAGGTTCGTCCTTTTTCAGTAGATGAAATATTGCCAGAAATCCTTCCTGCCACGTATCATATGTTTTATTCTGTTTCAGAACATGATCTGCATCTGTTTCACAAATCCATTCAATCAACTCATATATATCATGAAAATGATAATAAAAAGTCTGACGGTTTATCCCACACTTTTCCGTAATGTCATTGATTGTTATTTTATCAATTGATTTTTCTAATAATAATTCCTTAAACGCAAATGCGATTGCAAACTTTGTCGTTGCCTTGCTCATGCTACCTGATCCCCCTATTCTTTACTTATATATTTTACCGTCATTGGGTGATTTTTGCAAATTCAAATTATTGTGGATTGTCTTCATGAAACAGATGATTGGACGGATCCTGAAGTCTGGAAGAAAGCCAACCCATCTCTCGGCATCACGGTTGGGATGGATAAGGTAGAGGCCGCCTGCGAATCTGCCAAGCAGAATCCCGGTGAAGAAAATTCATTCAGACAGTTGCGACTGAACCAGTGGGTGAAGCAGGCTGTGCGCTGGATGCTATGAAGCTGACACTGGAACAAAGGCTGGCCCACAGCGGTCATCCAGTACTCCTCTGGATGATGGATAACATTTATATCCGTACTGATCCTGCTGGCAATGTAAAAGCAGACAAAGAAAAATCCACAGAAAAAATCGACGGTGCAGTTGCCACGATTATAGGACTTGACCGTGCGATCCGCTGTGGAAATAATACCGGTGCTTCTGTCTATGATGACAGAGGGATCTTATTCCTATAACCCCTGCATACTTTACCTTATAATACGCATACTATTAAGTGGAAATCCCCTTAATGTGTTGCTGTTTCCCTTATTTTGTTGTAATATTTAAGGGAAAAATCGGAGGTGAAGGAAATGAGAACTTTTAATTACTCTGAAATCAAGAAGCAAAAGTGGGATTCAGATGTTCTTAGCTTAATTGCAGCAATTTATAAAGAGGCCGGTAAACAGGAAATGTACCTGAAACAACGTCCTGAAGAATTAGAAAAACTGGTTGAGATTGCTAAAATACAAAGCACCGAGGCATCAAACGCAATTGAGGGAATTGTTACAACAAGCACTCGTATCAAGCAGATTGTAGAAGAAAAAACAACACCAAAGAACTGTGATGAGCAGGAAATTGCAGGGTATCGCGATGTTCTTAATATTATTCACGAAAGCTTTGATGCAATTCCTATCACACAGAATTATATTTTACAGCTTCACAAAATATTGTATAGCCACATGAATAATCCTATGGCCGGAAGAACTAAAAGTGTACAAAACTATATTAGTGCCACCTATCCAGATGGCCATGTAGAAACTCTGTTCACTCCACTTGCTCCATACGATACTCCACAAGCTTTAGATAGAATATGTGAGGAATATAATCGTGTCATTGGAAATATGGAAGTTGAACCCCTGATTGCAATTCCAATCTTCATTCATGACTTTCTTTGCATCCATCCGTTCAATGATGGAAATGGACGAATGAGCCGTTTGCTTACAACACTTCTGTTATACAGAAATGGCTTTTATGTTGGCAAGTATATTTCATTGGAAGCTAAGATTGCCAAGAACAAGGATCTGTATTACGACGCACTTGGTCAGGCACAGATTGGCTGGCATGAAGGGACAGAGGCCCCAGTGCCATTTATCAAGTATTTGCTTGGTACTGTTCTTGCTGCATACAAAGATTTCGAAGACGTTTTGAACTTGTTGAAACAAAGTTGCCAGCTCTCGAAACAGTCAGACGAGCAACCTTACACAAAATAGGTCGCTTCACAAAGCAGAATATTCGTGAGCTTTGCCCTTCGCTTAGCGTCAGCTCTATAGAGGGCTCACTAAGAAAATTAGTCGCATCTGGTGAACTAAAACGTGAAGGCTCAGGAAAGAACACTTGCTATTTTAGAATAAAATAATACCATTAAGTATTTTATATTTCCCTTAAACATTTCCATTTTTTAAGGGAAAGTCACCGTGATTAAGGTTAAGCATCTGCAAATGCAGGTGCTTTTCTTTGCTCAAATTTAGGAAGGAGTGTGATTATTATGAGCATTTTAAGCGGACTATTCCGGTCAAGAGACAAGCCCACCAACAGCACTAACGGCAGCACTTACCGTTTCCTGTTTGGTGGCAGTAATTCCGGTAAAGCGGTGAATGAGCGAAGTGCCATGCAGATGACTGCCGTCTACCCTTGCGTCAGAATTCTTTCCGAGTCTATTGCTGGCCTGCCGGTTCATGTTTATCAATACACCGACTCCGTCAGCAAGGAAAAGGCTATCAAGCATCCGCTGTATCACCTGATACACGATGAACCAAATCCGGAAATGACATCCTTTGTCTTCCGGGAGACCCTGATGACGCACCTGCTTCTTTACGGAAATGCCTATGCGCAGATTATTCGAAATGGCAAGGGCGAAGTCATCGCACTCTATCCATTGATGGCCAACCGAATGAGCGTAGACCGTGACGATAAAGGCCATGGGACGAGGAAACAGTATTGATGTCAGGTTGCCCCCCCCCGATAGTTCTCGGGAACAAATCGACTAACCGCTTTCGTCCCGGTTATTATCATTAGTTCTCGGAAACAAATAGCAGTTTTTTAATTCTTTCAAAAGACATCTGCTATTAGTCTTTTTTAGGATACTTCCATATTGTAATTAATTCATCTGATAGCATTTCTGCTCTGGCTAAAATTTCATCTTCGCCCCATTTGCTTACAGTTGTCAAATAACTGCTAATTTTTATTGGTGTGTGTCTATATCCTATGGCATTTCCTGCCTTGTCAGTACAATCAACTTTATCCGAGAACCTCTTATTCTGATACTCAGAATTATACCCAGTTAATGTAAGATTGCCAATTGTATGGACATAGGTTTCATGAATTCGATTCGCATCTGCTCCAAGGTCAGATTTCCAATCATCAGACAGTGTTTGCGGCATAATATGTTCAATTGTATACTCCGAAGTAGGAACATACTCTTTTCTTCTATTATTCTCAAGTTTATCCAGAATTGTTTTAGTCCTGGAAGAACTTAATGAATAAATTTTTAGGGTTTTGAGCGTGTCCTTAATTTCAGTATCACTTGGCATTCTCTGTGCCCAAGTCAACGAAAAGAGATTTGCTTTAAATGATTTTAACTGATTGGTAGCATTAAGGCTCTTCAGCATAGAAATACAGACTGGTCCAGCAGTATTAGTTGGCAATGCACATATAGCTCTACGCATCCAATACGATTCCATAATTGTAAGAATTTCAACAACATCGTCATCAACGATGAGGCCATCATTTCTGTCCGAGAGAAGTTTTAAGATTGCTGGAGTAATCTTAAACTGTCCTGTCTTCCGGACCTTAAATAAGGCTCTTTGTATACGTGTGCCTTTATCAGAAGCGGTATTCCATTCTGTATAGTACTTAGAATACTGATGGATTTGTTTTACAATTCCTTCTGTTCCAGCAGCTTTGTTCTCATAGTAGTAATTTTTGAATACATCATAATAATCTCCAACTAACTGCCGCTGCAAAACAGACGTCATATAATAATTGAAGAAACTTTCAAATTGAGAAGACTCACCAGATTCCATTCCGAGAGCTTTCTCCATAGGATGCCAATATTCCAGATACAGTTTTGTCTGCTTTGACGGCTCGACTGTCATCAGGAGAAAATTGCGAATTTTGTCAGCAGTAGAAAGCGGCAATCCTGTACTATTCACCGTCTCAAATACTAACTGTGCATTATCTTCGGGAACAAGACAGATGTCGACTAATCTCAGCTTTTTTATTCCATCATACACCAATTGAGGTTCAACATTACTGTCACAAAGAGCCTTGTAGATGATTCCATAATTCTCGAAAATCTTGCTCCTTTTAATATCATCCGGCTTAGTTCGATTTTCAAGAAGTTTCATCCATGCATAGAAGTCTTCTTCATTTAACCTTACTTTGTAATATGTATCCCCAGTCTCGTCCTCATTTGTCAGATATCTGCGAGACAATTTTTCTAATGATGTGGTTGCTTTATTATAATCAGCATCATCAACTATTTTCGCTCTTGTGTAGTCCCCAAGAGCAAGTAACACAATTGAGATTGTAGTAAGACGCTGCTGTCCGTCAATCACCAAATATTCCTTTACTGCGGAAGCATGCATCGCGTCCTGCTTTGCAAGATAGATGACAGAGCCAATAAAATGACAAGGCCTTTCATTATCTTTTGCCACCTTTAGAATGTCATCTATCAATTTTAAGCAATTATCCTTCTTCCAGCTATATTTTCGCTGATAAATAGGAACATAGTATTGAGCCTCTGCCCCTAAAAACTTTGTCAATTCTGTATCTATCGCTTTCATAGTGTGCTCCTTTATTGCCCATTCCATCACATCATGCTCTTAAGGATTACAGATGCAATGTTTTTTCCCTCACGCCAGTCACTTCCAGTCTTAGCAATCGTGGTTTTATATCGTCCATCGCCGTAATAGGTGAGTCGATAATGCTTACCTTCCTCAGTAATCTCAAAGCCCAATTCTAAAAGCTGCTGACGCATTGAAGCCGATAAGGTTTTGTAATCCTTAAACAAAATCTTCACGGTGCGTTCTCTTTCGTCTCGAATATTCTGATAATCGTTAGCATTAAGCACATCAGTCAGAGCATCCCATCTTCTTGTCTTCTCACCAAGATTTTTGAGTTTCTCAGCAATAGCGTCCAGAATCATCTCTCTGATTTCGCCTTGATAAAATTCTTCCTCTTCGCCCAAATACAGTATCGGCATATTATCTGCACTACTCATTTTAGAACGCAACCCTTGGTTCTCGTAAGTAAGGATTTCATTTGCATGGGTCAATTCTTCAACCTGTTTTTTCAGCTTTTGAATGTCCTCGTCTACAGATTCAATCAGTTCATCTGCTTCTGCTGCCACGCGGTTTTTCTCAGATTCAGCCGCCAGCAATTCTGCACCTCTCATACTCAATCGATCTCTAAGAAGTGCATTATTTACGCCTTGCCAAGTATACAGCTTATCCATCATTTGAGCGTTGCAGTACTGAATTACACTACGAATAACCTTTTCAGACAAAACAGCATCAATTCCATCGTATGCACGATATAGATACTTCTTATGACCATATGCACTATTGGGGAAGTATACACCGATAGCACCGTTGAATTCATTTTTGTTATCACACTGCCGACGGATTCTTTCGTTCAGCCATGTACCTTCTTCAACAAGCACATGGGCAACACCTTTCAACCTTCCAGATAATTTCCAAATATCCACCGGATCTTCACCGTAGTATGTTTTGGAGATATACACAACAGGGAGTCTATACCTTGAAGTGCCATTGATTACATCCGTCAACAAGTCGACATTATCAGCTTTAATGAAAATCGGCTTGCGGAGCATTGGCAAAATTCCATCATCCTTCAAATAGCCGTGTTCTATCAGTAGAGTGATAAAATGCGGTGTAGAAAAGGTTGGGTCAACGGCCAGCGCCTCTTCCAAATAACTACGATCGAGTTGAATAGACATTCTCATGTCATTAAAATTCATAACGTAGTCGGTATCCCAGACCACACCATCTGCTTCGGTTTTTTCATAGCGAACCGCGATGATGTTCTCATTTCGGTATTCCTCGATAGCAAGCCACAGTGTCTCGGTACCATATCGGACATTTCGTTCGCCATTCCATTCGATACCTTGAATTATATTTTCTTCATGAGGACTGCCCTGATTCCACTCCAGAACCAGCTGGATAAAGGAGTCCTTTGTCATTGTATCATTGATTTCAAGTAGCGTAGAAAATAACAGCATATGACATCTTGCCTCCGTATTTTACACAGAAAGAGACATGAGATTCTTTCTCAGAGCCTGTCCCTCAATAGGAACATAGCAGGAATCCACAATAAGTTCTCTTCCCAGAATATCTTCCAGTGCAATGGTCTGCCATGTTTCCAGCAGAACCGGGTTGTTTTTCAAAATTGTGTTAATATTCTCAAGCACCAGCGGACTGCTCAGTTTATCGAGCATCGCACGACCATCGGTAATGTTTCCGGCTGAATCAACGATATTTGCATGGGCAATCTTCCAGAGTTTTTTCTCACTGAGGAGTCTAAGGATAAAGGCATCCACAAACTCTTTCTGTGCCTCTTCTTTTGTATTTTTTAAACTATTTTCTGTCACATAATTTACTTTATTATCCCAGGATTTTCTTATTTGCTCACAACTATATGTTTTTCCTTTTTCACTTTCGTAACACTGCAAATAATTCTTTCCGAATGATTTCTTAATAATAGGCATATCACCATTCTCCTCTACTCACATCACTTCTACCCAATAATCTCCATATTCTTTATATTTTATTAGCATGATGACGATATCCGAACGAAACAGCTATACATTCCACTTATTCAACTAATTCATTCCCTGCCCTCTTAACTTTGTATTTTTGCCTGATTTTCAAAAAATTCAATCCTCCTACAAGTCCGTTCCTAACTTCGGTAAATCATTTAAACTTACTGTTTCCAATGTCTGCAACTGCTGTACAGCTAATTGCCGGAGTAATTCCATTCTCTCTTTTTGCATCTTCCCCTGATTAATCAATACTGCATTATAACTTTCCAAATTTGCAAGCACCAACAACTGATTTAGAGTTGCCACATCCCGCATATTCCCTTTTGCTGCTGAATTTTCATCTTTCCACTGTTTCGCTGTCTTACCAAACAAAACAACATTCAACATATCCGCTTCATTGGCATAGGTATATGCCACCTGCGCAGGTGTTAATTCTGGTGGAATCAAATTATCCTTAATTGCATCTGTATGTATCCTGTAATTTAGTTTAGATATTTCTCTGTTTAAGTTCCAATTCAAAGATAACCGGCTATTCTCATCTGCCTTTAATCTCCTGTAATCCTTCATGATATATAACTGGAATTCTGGAGAAATCCACGTTGCAAAAGACATAGCAATATCACTATGAGCATATGTTCCGCCATAACGTCCCGCTTTTGATACAATACCAATCGCATTCGTAGTTTCTATCCATTTCTTTGGTGACATTGTAAATGCGTTTGCTCCTGCCTGCTTTCTAAACCCCTCGAATTCGAGGGGGTTAAAATCTGGATTGTGCAGCCTTTCCCATAATCCCAAAAATTCTATTACATCTCGATTTCTCATCCAATTTTGTATAACCGCTGTTGGGTCATCACTTTTATATCGAGCGATATCTGTCAATGAAATAAATTCATTTTCAAAGTCCTGCGTGTAAATTCCGATATCTATCCCATTGGCATGAATCGTTTCTTTTATTACCTTTCCCATTGCACCTCCTACAACCATGTCCAATATGTTCTTCTTGTTACTAACATCTTACTTAAAGTCTTTTACTTCTTACTTTCATCTTCCCACATCTTCTGATACTTTTCTGCTGCACACATCTTCAACCAATGGCAAATAGACACCATACGCTTCTTGATAAAGTTTACTGATTTTCTCCGCAATCTGATATGTACTTTCTTCCATCAAATCACCTCAAAATATTTAAGAGCATCCTTTATTGCCTCCACTTTCTCTTTCGGTGGACGCTTTCTCGGTTGGTTCAATTCTTCCACAGCATTAGAGGCATCATACATGGTCAGCCCCAGAGACCTTTTTACTTCTGCGATATATGCAGTATGTACCTTGAATCCATATTTCTTCTCAACATACTCCTGTATCATTTTATATGTGATTTTCGGTTTCGGCTGATATTTCTTCGCTCGTTCCGCAATTGCATTCAACGATATCTTATCATCATCTTCTCCAAATTCCACTTTCACATTAATCTTGCTATCTGGTGACTTGTGGGACAGAAGCACAATACTTCTACATGAACGGTCTCACAGAACTGATCGACTGCCGTCATCTTCTCCACCCGGTATCCCGCCATCTGCATCATCTCAAGATCCCGTGCAAGACTGGTCATCTTGCAGGAAATATAAACGATCCTGTCCACTCCATACTCAAGAATCTTAGGCAGTGCTTTCGGATGGATACCATCTCTCGGCGGATCAAGGACGATCACATCCGGCTTCTCCTCGATCTCGTCCAGCACCTTAAATACATCGCCTGCTATGAATTTACAATTAGAAAGTCCATTGCGGAGAGCATTTTCTTTTGCAGCTTCTACTGCCTCCTCGATGATCTCCACACCAATCACTTTCTTTGCAACCGGAGCCAGCACCTGACCGATTGTTCCGGTTCCACTGAACAGATCAAAAACTGTCTTATTCTCAATATCTCCGATGTATTCCCGGACAGTCTCATACAATACCTCTGCTCCCCTGGAATTTGGCTGGAAGAAAGAAAACGGGGTGATCTTAAACTGCAGTCCGAGCAGCTTTTCATAAAAGAAATCCTGACCATAAAGGATTCTTGTCTCATCACTTTTTACAACATCTGAAAGTGAATCATTCAGGATATGAAGGATTCCTACGATCTTTCCTTCCAAAGGAAGCTCCAGTAACTGTTCTTTTAATTCTGTCAGGTCATGCTCTTCCTGCGTAGTCGTTACAAGGTTCACCAGAATCTCTCCGGTCGTATCCCCCCGTCTCAGAAGTAAATGCCGCAGATATCCGGTATGCTGCATTTTCTTATAATAGCTTACATTCCACTTCCTGAAATATGCAAGAACACAGGAAAGGATCTGATTCATATCCCGATGGACCAGTTGGCAGTCTGCTGCTGTCAGGACATCATATGTGCTTCCTTTTTTATGCAGTCCGAGAGAAAGCGGACCGTCCTTATATTCATCTCCAAAAGAAAACTCCATTTTATTACGATAATGAAACTCTTTTGGACTTTCTTTTACACTCTCAAAAATATAATCGCCCTTTACGACAGGATCCATGATCCGATGGATCTGTCCCTCTTTCATCTTTACCTGTTCTTCATAGGACATAGTCTGGTACATGCATCCACCACAGGCCGGGAAAATACTACAGACCGGCTCCCTGGTCTCCAGCGGTGATTTTTCCAGCACTTCCAGAAGTCTTCCTTCTCCATTTCCCCGCTTAAATTTATTGATCATAAAGCGGACTTTCTGACCCGGGATACCATTTTTCACCGTGATCATATTTTTCTTCCTCCGGAATATAAATCAATTCCCTTATTCGGGAAATCCACTCTCTCGATTATGCCTTCATAGATCTGTCCTTTTTTCATTATTTCCTCCCAACAAACAAAACAGACAGGGTGTACTCCAACCGTCACATCCTGTCTGTATTCTTCTTACTGTGCTATTACCATCTTGAACTTATACCTGAACTTATACCTGATCATCCTCATCGAAATAATCGTCAAAATCGTCATCAAAATCATCTTCAAAATCTTCCAGATAATCCGGTGTCACAAAACGGAATACCGCATATGCAATGGCTGCGATTCCTGCAATCGCACCAATAATTGCAAGTACCCATACAACCGCATTCTTCTGCTTCTCTGCCTCGTTCTTATGCAGGATTTCTTTTAATTTTGATTCAGCGATCATATCCTCTAATTTTTTATTCATATCTGCACATCCTTTCTAACCTCTCACAGGTTACGACTGATTTTTGTATATTATAACACTTAAGCTCTGTTATTACTACCGCTTTCGGAGATTTTTCCTAAAAACTCTGTCCCGGTTCTCACATCATAATCATCTTTTCTGATCGGCTGACAGTCCACAAACCTATGAAATCTTTACCAGTTTTGCGAACTTTGCAAACATCTTCCTGACTCCTGCACTGTCAAAATCCACCGTTACTTCATAATCTCTGCCACCGGACCGAATCTCAAGAACGGTTCCCTCCCCAAACTTCACATGACGCACCCGGTCTCCTTCTGCATAATCAGGACTGCCACCTGATCCTGCTGCAAGCTGGCTGCCTTTTTGAAGAGATGCCAGTCCCTGGCTGCTCTTACCCGAAGAAACTCCGCTGCTTTTTCCTGCCCCGTTGCTATAAGCCGCACCGAAAGCCCTTGCCCGGAATGCTTCTCTTGCATGTGCATATGTATTCTGCTGTACCGGCACTTCCGTCTCTGGTTCAATCCTGCGGCTTCCTGTATCCAGAAGTTCTGCCGGAATTTCCTTAATAAAACGTGAAATCTTATTATACTGGGTCTCGCCTCTGACCATCCTTCTTCTTGCACAGGTAAGCGTCAGCTCCTGCTCTGCTCTTGTAATCCCCACATAACAAAGCCGTCTTTCTTCTTCAAGATCATCTCTGTCGTCTGATGTGATCGTCATATAACTTGGAAACAAGCCATCTTCCATTCCTGCCAGATATACATGAGGGAACTCCAGCCCTTTGGCACTGTGCAGTGTCATAAGGACAACATAATCCTGTTCTTCATCCAGACTGTCAATATCCGCAACCAACGCCACTTCTTCCAGAAAAGCACTCAATGTAGCCGGTTCATCTCTATCTTCTGCTGCCTCTTCGTATGCGGCTGCCTTATTGATCAGTTCATCAATATTTTCCTTTCTCGCCTGTGCATCCTCTTTATCCTCGGAATCCAGACTCTCCATATATCCCGTCTTTTCGATCACTTCCCGCAGCAGATCCGTAATGCTCATCTGTCCGGTAAGCCCTTTAAAATATTCGATCAGAGCTGCAAAAGAATCCAGCTTTGCTGCACTTCTTCCGATTCCAGGGATCAACTCGGGAGCCATCAGCGTCTCATAAAATCCAAGCCCACGTTCTGCAGCAGACTCCTGGATCCGGTTGATCGTAGTCAGACCAATGCCCCTTTTTGGCACATTAATGATTCTTCGTACCGCAATATCATCCATTCCATTATCAATCGTCTTTAAATACGCAAGCAGATCTTTGATCTCCCGGCGGGCATAAAAGTTGACACCGCCCACAATCTTGTACGGGACATTCATCGCAACAAATTTTTCTTCCAAAAGACGGGACTGTGCATTCGTTCTGTAAAGCACCGCGTGGTCATTATATGATGCTCCTGCCCTTACTTCCTTTTTTATATCTTCTGCAATAAAATCCGCCTCATCATATCCTGTATCAAACTGCCTTAAATGAACCAGCTCTCCCTCCCCGTTGGCAGTCCATAAAGTCTTTTCTTTCCTGCCTTTATTATTGGCGATTACCCGGTTCGCTGCATTCAGGATATTGCCCGTGGAGCGGTAATTCTGCTCCAGCTTTATGACACAGGCATCTGAAAATTCATGCTCAAAATCCAGAATATTGCGGATATTCGCTCCACGAAACTTGTAGATCGACTGGTCATCATCTCCCACCACGCACAGATTCCGATACTTTCCGGCAAGCAGTCTTACAAGCTGGAACTGCACTGTATTCGTATCCTGATACTCATCGACCATAATATAGCGAAACCGCTCCTGATAATTCTCCAGCACATCCGGCTGCGTCTGCAGAAGCTGAACCGTCTTCACCAGCAGATCATCAAAATCCAGTGCGTTATTCGCCTTCAGTTGTGCCTCATACTCACGGTATACTTTTGCAATCTTCAGCTTTGCAAATCTCCTCCTGCATTCAGTTCAAACTCATCTGGAAGGATCAGTTCATTCTTGGCAGAAGAAATCGCGACATAAGGCTTCTCTCTTTAAAAACCTTTGTATCAATGGCGACCTTTTTACAGACTTCTTTCATCAGAGTCTTCTGATCGTCTGTATCGTAGATCGTAAAACGGTTATCATACCCAAGCCGGTCTATAAATCTTCTTAAAATCCGCACACACATCGAATGAAAAGTGCTTACCCAGATGCTTTCCGAGCCAAAGCCCACCAGGGAATCCACCCTTTCTCTCATCTCTCCTGCTGCCTTGTTCGTAAACGTGATCGCCAGGATATTCCACGGATTCACATTCCGCTCTTCGATCAGATATGCGATCCTGTGCGTCAGTACCCGGGTCTTTCCCGAACCTGCACCCGCCAGGATCAACAGAGGTCCATCTGTATGATATACCGCCTCTCTCTGGGGTTCGTTCAATTTATCATAAATACTCATAAAACTGCTCTCCTATCTACTGATTATGCCTCTGCATACCCATCATTTGTATCTTCCATTATCGAACATACATTCTTGATTGTCAAGTCTATGTTATTCTTAATTTCGTCGAGATCATCCTGTTACTGTTCCTCTGCATTATTCTGAGTTTTTACTTGCCATATAGTTTTAAATACTATATAATGAGTCTGTCGAGGTGATAACATGACTATAGATATGAATGATATGCTTAACAGCATTTTAAATGAACTTTCCCATCTTCAATATGTGCATCCGGGTGACATCCCGAATATTGATCTTTATATGGATCAAGTCACTACTTTTATGGATGAACAGCTCGCTTCTACCAAGCGATATAAAGAGGATAAGATCCTTACCAAGACCATGATCAACAATTATACAAAGAACAATCTTCTTCCGCCGCCTGTGAAGAAGAAGTATTCCCGGGAGCATATGCTGCTTCTCATTTTTATCTACTATTTTAAAAGTATTTTGTCGATCAAAGATATCGAAACGGTACTAAAGCCATTGACGGAAAAATATTTCTCCGGAAATGATACAATGGAACTTTCCTCTATTTATGAAGAACTCTGCCACATGGAAAAAGAACGGCTCGACTCGCTGAAAGACAGCGTATCTTCCGCTTATGATAAGGCAGGAGAAGCTTTTGACCAACTTCCTGACGGAGAAGACAGGGATATTCTCCAGAAGTTTGCTTTTATCTGTAATCTCAGTTTCGACGTATATCTGAAAAAGATGATGATCGAACGGATTATTGATGATATCGCAGCTCCTTCTTCTAAGAATAAGAAGGACTGATATTTAAAAAAAGACACGTTCCAATGGTTGCAGCCACAGGTTCGTGTCTTTTGTATTCTGCGTCCGAAGATCCCCGGCCAAAGATCCGCTCATACTTTTCTCCGAACTATCTTTCCACTTTCTATTCTTCTGCAGTTGATGAATCTTCTTCCTTTTCTGTAAGTCCGATTCTCTCAAAGACCATATCATATCCGTCATTTCCGTAGTTCAGTGAACGGTTGACTCTGCTGATCGTTGCTGTAGACGCTCCGGTCTTCTCTGCTATCTCAAGATATGTCTTTTGCTCTCTGAGCATCCTTGCCACTTCAAAACGCTGGGAAAGCGAAAGCAGTTCGTTGATCGTACAGATATCTTCAAAAAAAAGTATAACATTCTTCTTTATTTTCAAGGCTTAAAATGGCATTAAAAAGATAATCAACCGCCTCAGTCCTTATTTTCTTGCTCATGAAACCAATCTCCTTTTCACCCTCGTTTAATTACTGTTACATTTTAGCACACTAAATTTGTAAAGTCTACTACTTTATTTTTTCCATTCCTCGACAGTTTCCATCTATATCTTTGATTTTTCCATTGTCCAAACTGACACAAAATGCTATAATACTTCTGTTATTAATTTTGTCATTGACAAGGAGAGGAGTACATAATTAATATGAAGTGTCCATCATGTGGTAAAGAACTTGAGCGTATGAAAAGACAAGTCGGCACAACGGAATCCGGAGATCCGATCTTCAACGAATATGCAGTCTGCCGTGACTGTAAGAAGCAGTGGAATCTCGACAGGCAGCGTGCCAGGAAAATAGCTGCAAAAAAAGAGGCTGAACAGGCAGAAGCAAAGCCAGTCGATAAAGCTGAAAGCAAAGTCGCTGTCAGACCTGCTGAATCATCCGTATCCAAGAAGGGTGCAGCAGAAGAAAGCCCGGCTGCCAAAAAGCCTCCAGTCAAAAGATCTGCTGCCGGCTCTGACGCTGAAAAAGTAAAGGAAACCGAAAAGAAAGCCGGAGCAAAACCTGCGAAAAGACGCAGACTGACAGACGCAGAAGGAAAACCTGTACGTCCGAAGGCTTCAAGACCGATCAGTAATGATGAAACTGCTGAAATTCCGAGAAACCGGAAAAAAGACCAGTCAAAAAGAAAGTCAGACCTGCTTCTACAGAAGAACCGCTTTCCACAAAGACGCCAGGGGAGAAAAAGGCGTCCGCAAAGAAACCGGTCAAGAAGCGTCATCCTGAAGAAGCTTCTGATACTAATAAAGCTTCTGATGAGCAGAAATATGGAAATATTCCTGCAGAGCAGGTTCGTACAAAGCGTGAAAAGGCAGTACGCAAAGGATATGAAGAGATGCTTGCGACAGATCCTGACAGCAAATTTGCCAAAAAGAAGAAAAAGGACGAAGATCTGATGAGAAGAAAGTAAAAGATACAAAGAAAAAAGAGCAGTACGACGATGAGTATGATGATGATGAGTACGAATATGATGATGTACCAAGATTCAGACCTGCCCGTATCATCCTTGGTATCCTCTCACTTCTCGGTTTCGGATATCTGATGTACAGAGGATTTACACTTGGACTGAGCAGCACCTCTTCAGACGGTTCTGCTACTTCCGGTATGGTTTATGTGATTCTGGCACTCTGCATGCTGGTTTCAGCTCTGCTGTATTTCATCATGGTGAATCGTTATACGATCTTTGCATTCCTTGCACCAATGCTGTTCTATCTGGCAAGTGCCGGATTTGCATTCCTGAAACGCGGAAGCGAACTGGAACTGCTGATTGTTGCCGGTGTAAGTGCTGCTTTCGCAGTCATCTCACTGATTCTTGGTATTGCCTCCAGAGGCGGAGATTATTACTATGAAGATGACGACGAGGACGAGGATTATGAAGATCCTTCGAAGACGAACATGATAACTGATCTTACTCAGATCGTTGAGTTCAAATAAATTACAGAATGATGATCGGGGAATATCCCCGACAAATCATCAATCCGGCAGATAGTCCGATTGATGGATTTTTTATATGAGAGAGCTTTTTATATGAAAGATTTTTTTATCAGATCCATCAACATGATAATCGCTCCCCCGTTCTTTCATTTTTTATCTTCCAGCACTGAGGATCTGCCCCGTAAAAATCACCATTCGTTCCATTTGCTACTGCCGGACAACCTCTGCACCACGCTTTCAGCTCGCATTTACTACATTTTATAAATCGGTCATATTCTCTGTATTTTTCCATCTGACAGACCCATACATCCGCCAGTCTGTCCTCAAATATATTGGCAATCCTGCTGTCCGTCACTCTCCGGCACGCCATCACGTCTCCATTGGATGCATTTCTGAACATCAGACGTACAAATGGACCTACAAAAAATATTTGCAGTAAAAGTGCTGTCGGGAAACATAAACATGCAGAATACCCTCATTGCGGTAAATACAATACTTTGAATTTTAGTTTTTGGCATTTTCTTCTCTCCTTTACTTGTATGAATAGCCTGGAATATCTTATATATCAAAAAAGTACGCTTTCTTGACATATAAAAACGACATCAAATACATCGCAGCTATCAGACATGGGCCGCAATAATATTTAATGTCGTTATTATTTCGCTATTTCATTTTTGCACGATGCTTATTGTATCACATTTTTTTCTGAAATATAAGCAAAATTTTACTCTGCATCAAAATCTGCTTCAAATACACCTTCCGGTGCTTTCATAGTCAGAATTCCAAGATTAAACTCTTCATCTTTCACCGTAATATGGTATTCAAAAACTACATCATCCTCAAATTTTGACAGCAGAAGATACTCTCCATTTTCTTTTCCTTCGATCTGGTCACAAATATCATTATATACCTTTGCTCCTGAAATCTCTCTCGGATAGCCGGAAGCTTTTATTTTCTGCTCGATGATCTGATATAACTCGTCCATTTTTCATCCTCGTCTTTCTTCTTAAGGTCAGCCTGCTTCTTTCACTGCCTTTGATATATTATTTTTATGATGCCAGGGATTGTGGGAGTGCGTAGGCACGGAGCATCTGGTAGGCATCAAAGTCGGGGGCTTTTGACCCCGACATCTTTTTACTTTGCCCGGATCATCTGTACTACTGCCACTACAATCACGATCACCATCGCACCCAGCATGATGTACATAGGCCAGACAGGGAATCTCGTTACCAGGCTGCTGACTCCTACATCGATAAATAATCCCGTAGTAAGAATCTTTATTGCTCCCAGCATTACCAGTGCTATTTTATACAGCCTTTCTTTATTCTCCTCTGTGACAGCTACCGGGAAGTTCCATATAGACGGAACTTTTTCAATCAGAGAGAGCAAAAGCAAAATGACTGTTGCCGCAATCACCTCAATCCAAAGAATTCCTTTGCCCCCATAACTATCTGCTATTCCTGCAGCGTTAAAATGAGTCGGAACTGTTCCGGGGATCCTGCTCCAGATACATACAAGAACAATAACATATGCAAGTAACATACATAAACTGACTAAATTTGAAATTCTGCGGATCATCTTCATAGCACTCCCTCCTTTTAGGGATACTATAGCACCAGTATTTTCTTTTTACAAGTATCCGCAAACAAGATTATATCCTGGTTGAATCCTGTGTTCCCCAAATCCCTCTTGCAACTACTGACACTGCACCAAATAATACACCCGCTACCGGCCACAGAATCCAGGTATAATCACCGCACACTCAGGAAACTCCATCCAAGATAGATTGACTGTAGCAATACACCAATAAGCAGTTGAATAGATTTCAAACTTTTTCTTTACAGCCTTTTCCTTTTGGGAATATTCTCCCTCCTGAAGCAACATATCGTAACTTCCATTGATCGTACTGACACGTACAATTAAAAATACCCCCACTGCAACAAGCAAAAGGAGAATTGACACATCACCTGTAATCATATACTCCGGTTGTTCCATCGCAATTCCGATCAAAAGAGGAATAACCGCCAGAATGCAGAAAACAACTCCCAGGATAATCCCTCTTGTATAAGTACCTTCATAATCCTGCTTCTTTTCTTTTACCAATCCTTTTACTCCATAAGCAGTTTCAATCAGTTCCTTTTTCAGATACTCATATGCTTTTCCGCGAATCCCATAAGAAATAAAAATAGCAACTGCAAGGGAAACCATCACCAGTACCACCGAAACTCCAATCCCCACCGCAGTATTTTCACTCAGATTTCCACCCGTTGCACTGGAAAGACCTGTCAGAAAAATGAGCAGTGACGGACTCATGATGCAAAGAGCAACTGCCCCTGCCAGTATGACTGCATTTTTTCTCTTCCATTCCAGAAAATGATTTGCCTCTTCCATAGATACATTCCTGTAGACTGTATCTTCTGTCCTATAGTCTGATATTTTCTCAACCTCTTCTTTTCCCATTTCATCCTTTAACAGATAATCTGTACTGACCTCAAAAATTTCTGCCATGCGGAGTAATTTCTGCAAATCCGGTACAGACGATGCACTCTCCCATTTAGAAACAGCCTGCCGTGATACAGACAGCTTTTCTGCCAGTTCTTCCTGTGACCATCCATTTTTCTTTCGCTCTTCTGCGATTTTTTTCCGATAAGATCATATCCATTTTCCTCCTCTTTTCAGGTTTTCATCTATATTTTATGATCTGATGCCAGGGTCAAAAGGTCTAAGCCCACATGAGCTTGCTCATAGGTGGGTGAAAGACCTTAGGATCCGCCCCGATATGAGCATAAAAGTGGGATGATAATCCCACGATATGCGAATATTGGGTAGGATTGTG
>ENA-OQIO01000246-OQIO01000246.1-human-gut-metagenome-genome-assembly--contig:-NODE-246-length-29189-cov-5.995561_pt1 | contig 29189 bp, 30 predicted proteins | sample MGYA00242573_ERZ504737 | MGnify/ENA primary metagenome ERZ504737 (study PRJEB26092, sample SAMD00036203) | human gut metagenome | host: Homo sapiens | study: EMG produced TPA metagenomics assembly of...
GAATTCGTCAGGCAAAAGTAACTGCTTTAAAACTTCAGAAAAAGGTCACTCAATAGAAGATATAGCTGAATGTGTGGATTTTGAATGAGGAAACTGTAAAAAAATGGCTTGTGAGCTAATATTGTAGTGAAATGTAAATTATAGGAAGCAATCTTTTGGCGAAAACTCGGAGGCTGCTTCCTCTTTTATTGAGATAATTGCAGGCATTGGCAGTAGGACGGGGCTTTAGCCCATGAGCTTGTATGGTCTCTGTTTTTTTACTGTTTCTTTATATTTTTTTTATTGAATTATCCGCACTTATTGATAAAATAGATAGTATGCGCACGATTGCGGATATTTTTGCATTCGTGCATGGGGATAAATTAACCGGAAAGAAAGGAAACGTTTATGAGTAAAATTTTCAAAAATCTGATTCCATACTGGCGATGGATCATATTAATATTTGTTTTTCTCATTGCTCAGGCATACTGTGACCTGGCTCTGCCTGCGTACACATCTGATATCATCGATGTGGGTATCCAGGATCATGGCATTGAGCATATCCTGCCAGAGGAGATTACCTCGGAGGATTATCAGATGGCACAGACATTTATGCTGTCCGATGAGAAAGAGAAATTTACGGATTGTTACGATACAGCAGATACCGAGAACACAAGTGACGGCGATAGTGTGACAAAATACAAGCTGACCGCTGATTCTGACACACTTGATGAGCTGGATGAGGAGCTTTTGGTTCCTCTTGTCATGGCATATCAGGCTTTTTTGTCGGGGGAGCAGATGGATGTGGATGCATCGGCTATCCCTCAGGGAGTAGCACTTGATGATAACATGATAAAGCAGATAAGAAGCAAGGTGCAGGACAAAATCGATGCGGTGGGTTCATCTACACTAAAGTCCATGGGTGTAGCTTTTGCGACAAAGTGTGATGAGAATGCCGGAATTGATGTGGATGCCAACCAGATTGCTTATCTGTGGAAGGCAGGAGTAAAGATGGCAGGCTTTGCAGCAATTATGCTTATAGCAGCATGTGTTGTAGGCTTTGCGGCTTCTAAGGTCGGTGCCGCTGTCGGCAGGGATTTGAGAGAGAAGACCTTTTCAAAGGTTGTGGGCTTTTCAAATGCCGAGATTAACAAATTCTCTACGGCATCACTGATTACGAGAAGCACGAACGATATACAGCAGATTCAGATGGTTACTACCATGATGCTTCGTATGGTGCTTTATGCGCCAATTGTTGGTATCGGTGGTATCATCAAGGTGGCACAGACCAAATCCGGCATGGAGTGGGTGATTGCGATTGCGGTTGTTGCCATCATGGTTTTTATTTTCACGCTGGTCGGCATTGCTATGCCAAAGTTCAAGATTATGCAGACTCTTGTAGACAAGGTAAATCTTGTTTCTCGTGAGATTCTTACAGGTCTTTCTGTTATCAGGGCGTTTGGCCGTGAAAAAGAGGAAGAAAAGAGGTTTGATGAGGCTAACCGCGAGCTTACACGCACACAGCTTTTTACAAACCGCGTCATGACCTTTATGATGCCCGGTATGTCCATGATCATGTACTGCATCACACTCGGTATCGTGTGGGTTGCAGCAGGCAGAATAGACAAGGGCTCTATGCAGTAGGTACGATGACTGCGTTTATTACATATGCCATGTTGATTGTCATGTCATTTCTCATGCTCTCAGCCATGTCCATCATGCTTCCGAGAGCCGGTGTTGCGGCAGAGCGTATTGACGAGGTCATAAGGACAAGCAGCACTGTAAATGATCCAAAGGCGCCTGTTACTGAGGCAGACCACAGGGGTGTTATCCGCTTCAATCATGTGGATTTCAGATATCCGGGAGCAAAGGAGGATGTGCTTTCAGATATTGATTTCGTGGCAGAGCCGGGAAAGGTTACAGCTATTATAGGAAGCACGGGCTGTGGAAAGTCGACACTTGTAAACCTGATTCCGCGTTTCTATGATGTGACGGGAGGCTCAATAGAGCTTGACGGACACGATATCAGAGACTACACACTAAGCGAGCTTCGCGAGTCGATAGGCTTTGTTCCGCAGAAGGGTATTCTTTTCTCAGGAACCATCGCCTCAAACCTGCGCTTTGGTAAAGCGGATGCGAGTGATGAGCAGATAAAAAAGGCAGCAGATATTGCACAGGCTTCTGAGTTTATCGAGACAAAGAATGACGGATATGAAAGCTCAATCGCACAGGGCGGCTCCAATGTGTCGGGAGGTCAGAAGCAGAGGCTTGCCATAGCAAGAGCTATCGCAAAGGATCCTCATATCTATGTGTTTGATGACAGCTTTTCAGCACTCGATATGAAGACTGACGCGCGTCTGCGTGCAGCCTTAGCTGAGGTTACAGAGAATGCTTCCGTCATTATCGTGGCACAGCGTATCAGCACGATTATTCATGCTGACCAGATTCTCGTGCTCGATGACGGTAAAATCGTAGGAAAAGGCACCCACGAGGAGCTTCTTAAAAATTGCGATGTATATATGCAGATTGCACAGTCACAGCTTTCAGCCAAGGAACTTGGACTTGATGATAACAAAAAGGAGGGCATGTAAGATGAATGAGAATAACAACGAACAGTTCAAGATGCCTCCTAAGAGGCCAAGAGGCCAATGGGACATGGCCCCGGAATGGTCACAGAAAAGGCCAAGGATTTCAGGGGCTCTACAAAGAAGCTCATAAAGTATCTCGGCAGATACTGGGCTGCCATCATTGCAGTTATGATATTTGCAGCAGTTTCGACTGTCTTCTCCGTTGCAGGACCGAAGATCATGGGTAAAGCCACCACTGCGCTTGCCGAGGGACTCATGAACAAGATTGCAGGAACAGGCGGCATAGATTTTGATTATATTGCAAAGGTTCTTTTGTTTACGCTGGCTTTATATGTGGTGAGTGCCATCTTTATGTTCGCCCAGGGACTTATCATGACAGGCATCACGCAGAAGACCTGCTACAGGATGCGTAAGGACATCACGAGCAAAATCAACCGTATGCCGATGAAGTATTTCGAGTCAAGGACATATGGTGAAGTACTTTCGCGTATCACAAACGATGTAGACACACTCGGACAGAGCTTGAACCAGAGTATCACACAGATTATTACATCTGTTGCCACTTTGGTCGGTACACTGGTCATGATGCTGTCTATTTCACCGCTCATGACGCTGATTTCACTCGTTATCCTGCCTGTTTCGATGATACTTATTTCGTTTGTCATAAAGCATTCGCAGAAATACTTCAGACAGCAGCAGGAGTATCTGGGACATATCAACGGACAGGTCGAGGAGGTGTACGGAGGTCACCTCGTCATAAAGGCATATAATAAAGAGGCTGAGACTGTAAAGACCTTTAAGGAGGCCAACAATGTGCTCTACAAATCCGCATGGAAATCACAGTTCCTTTCAGGACTTATGATGCCTATCATGCAGTTTGTAGGAAACTTAGGATATGCGGGAGTAGCCATCTCAGGTGGTATACTTGCCATAAAGAATGTCATCACAATCGGTGATATCCAGGCATTTATACAGTATGTGAAGAATTTCACACAGCCAATCCAGCAGATAGCGCAGGTGGCAAACCAGCTTCAGTCGATGGCGGCTGCATCTGAGCGTGTATTTGAGTTCCTCGATGAGGAGGAAGAGGATATAACAGTGGAAAATCCTGTAAAGCCAGACCATATCGAGGGAAGTGTAGAGTTTTCGCATGTACACTTTGGTTATAATCCTGACCAGATCATCATCAATGATTTTTCTGCAAAGGTAAAGCCGGGACAGCAGGTTGCTATCGTTGGACCGACAGGAGCGGGAAAGACTACCATGGTCAAGCTTCTTATGAGATTTTATGATGTAAGCTCAGGTGCCATTCTTGTAGACGGACATGATATCAGGGATTACAACAGAGCCGATCTGCGAGATGCATTCGGCATGGTATTGCAGGACACATGGCTCTTTAAGGGCACCATTATGGAAAATATCCGCTACGGCCGTCTGGATGCCACAGATGAGGAGGTCATCGCGGCAGCAAAGGCAGCACATGCGCATCACTTTATCCAGACATTGCCGGGTGGCTACGATATGGAGCTCAACGAGGATGCATCCAATGTGTCACAGGGACAAAAGCAGCTTTTGACAATAGCAAGAGCCATTCTTGCAGACAATCCAATCCTTATCCTTGATGAGGCCACATCCTCTGTCGATACACGTACAGAAATCCGTATCCAGAAGGCACTCGACAATCTGATGAAGGCAGAACAAGCTTTGTCATCGCCCACAGGCTGTCTACTATCAAGAATGCCGATATGATTCTTGTCATGAAGGACGGAGACATTATCGAGCAGGGTACACACGATGAGCTTCTTGCAAAGAACGGATTTTATGCAGAGCTGTATAACTCTCAGTTTGAAGAACAAGGATAACTATTCAGAACCACTGAGAAGAAGAAAAGCTGATGCGTCATGCTTGCATGTAAGCAGCAGGTTTTCTTCTTCTCAAGGTGGCTCGAATAGAGCCACCCCCACACACATGAGCAAAATTAGCTGCGTAGCAGCGAGAAAGCACGAGTATCGTGCGATATTGCGAATGTTTGTGGGGGTTTTGAATATGCGTGGGGCTGAATGGTTACATAAAATTTAAAAAAAATACGCTCTCGACAAAATTCGACAAAATGTGTTATCATAAAAGCATACAATTTGTTTTGACATGACAGTAATTGGCGGCATAGGAGAGTTTGATGAGCACTTTAAATGTCGCAGTAGCAGACGAAAAGAAAAACATGCAGAGTTTATTAAAGGGCATGGAGTTTTTAGGAACAGCAAGAAGTAGTGATGAAGCATACAACATGATAAACGGTAATGCCGGTTCTGATGTGGTACTTGTGTATGTAAAGAGAGCATCCGGTGACACTGAGCCACTTGATGATACATATATGGAGAAAAAATCCCTTGAGACACAGGTGACGGATATCATTCATGAGATAGGTGTTCCGGCTCATATAAAGGGATATCAGTATCTTAGGACTGCGATAGTGATGTGTGTTGAGGATATGGAGATGCTTAGCTCTATCACAAAGCTTTTGTATCCCACTATTGCAAAGAAGTACAAGACTACCTCAAGCAGGGTGGAGAGAGCCATAAGGCATGCTATCGAGGTGGCATGGAGCAGAGGCAGGATGGATACGATAGACGCCATGTTTGGATACACTGTAAACTATGGTAAGGGCAAGCCTACCAATTCGGAGTTTATTGCCCTGATTACAGACAAAATACGTCTTGGGATGTAAAAATCGTCATTATAGACAAATAAAACCACATTTTGATAAATTTACTAGGCAAAATGTACTCCCGCGTGATATAATATAGTATACATTCTATTGGTTTCAGGATGTATACTATATTTTTTATCAGATTAATCGTTGTTTAAATAACTGTAATCTGGGGGAGGTTTCAGCATGGACAAAATGAAAATATTAATGGCCGCATCAGAGGCAATACCTTATATGAAGACAGGTGGACTAGCTGACGTAGTGGGATCTTTACCGAAATATTTTGACAAGGACAGATATGACGTGAGAGTTATACTTCCGAAGTACAAATGTATGGATGATAAATTACTGCCACAGCTTAAGTTCGTCTGTCATTTTTATGTCAATCTCAACTGGCGCAGGCAGTATGTGGGGATTTTTACATCGCAGTATGATGGTGTGACATATTATTTTGTGGACAATGAGTTTTACTTTGCAGGAGATAAGCCATACAACAATATATACGAGGATGTGGAGAAGTTTGCTTTCTTTTCAAAGGCGGTGCTTGAGGCTTTGCCGGTTATAGATTTTGCCCCGGATGTGATACATTGTAATGACTGGCAGACAGGACTCTTGCCGGTTTTTCTAAAGACAGTGTACGGCTCAGACAATTTCTATGCCGGTATCAAGACAGTCTTTACCATTCACAATATGAAGTTTCAAGGGCGTTGGAAGATTAAAGAGGTGGCTGATGTTACAGGACTTCCGGAGCACATTTTTAATTCAGGGGAGCTGGAGTTCTATGGTGAGGCTAATTATTTAAAGGGCGGCATAGTATATGCAGATGAGATTACGACTGTCAGCCCGACATATGCAGATGAAATCTGTACACCTGAGGGCGGAGAAGGCCTGGATGGCTGATGCTTGAGCGGCGCAGGCATTTGAGAGGCATTGTAAACGGTATAGATTATGATGTCTTTAATCCTATGAAGGATACATATCTGGATAAGCATTTTTCTGTAAGGGAATTGAGTGGAAAGGTCGTTAATAAGCGTCAGCTGCAGGAGAAATATGGTCTGGCTGTGGATAAGGATGTCATGCTGATAGGAATAGTTTCGCGTCTGACAAATCAGAAGGGCTTTGATCTGGTGGCATATGTGATGGATGAGATGCTTTCCACCATGAATGTACAGTTTATAGTGCAGGGTACAGGAGAGCAGCAGTACGAGGAGATGTTTAATTATTTCCATGGCAGGTATCCGCAGAAGCTTGGAGTATATATCGGCTACTCAGAGGAAAATGCACATGAGATATATGCAGGCTGTGACGCATTTCTCATGCCGTCTCTTTTTGAGCCGTGCGGCTTGAGCCAGCTCATGTCTATGCGATATGGTACGCTGCCTATAGTCAGGGAGACAGGTGGTCTTAAGGACACTGTAGTGCCGTACAATGAGTACGAGAATACGGGCGATGGCTTTTCCTTTGCCAATTATAATGCGCATGATATGCTGCATGTCATCAAATATGCTCTTGATGTGTTTGAAAACCATAAGGACAGATGGCAGGAGATGATGCAGCGCGCCATGAGGCATGACTTCTCATGGAAGGCATCTGCGAAAGAGTATGAGAAGCTTTACGACATGCTGCTTGGCAACTAGTACATTATTCTGCAAATAACAGGCCAAATAATTTTCATGAATTTCCAACTATGTTCTTAGAAAGTAAAATACCGGATACATATCTATGATATGATATCCGGTATTTTGTGTTATCGGGTTATATGATTATCAGTAGACAGTGTCTGTCTTACTATCGTATATGTAGTACCTCTCGCCGAGTACTTCCTCGTCGCGTACTTCTGTAGAGTTTACCTCACAGATGAATTCGCTTAGGTTGCAGACATCTATATCGCTATCCAGTGGCATTACCAGAAACTCATGGATACTGCTTGGTATGAGCAGCATATTGCCGCCGAGCTTTTTGCCAGCGAGCTTAGCACACCCGTAGAGTATGGCGGATGCACCATTTGTCTGCCTGCTGTTTGTAAGGATATACATAGGCAGGCTGTCAAAATCACAGACTGCGCGCATCTGATTGGCATAGCCCGGACATTTTTTGGCAAGAAACTCTGCCATGTTGATTATTGAGCATGGAAGTATCCTTGGGGTATTTTGCATTGAGGCGCGGATTAGTGTTTCTGTATCTATGCCCCAGCGTGACAGAAGCGCATCTGTGACTGTAATGGTGCCAAATTCAGGCAGCTGCGCTCCTACATATACTTCAAATATGATGGCAAAATCCAGATATTTGATATAGGGCATGTCCTTTAGCTGCTTTTGGTTTTTGTCGTAGCTTATGAGCTGGAAAATTATTTTCTCCTTTACCTTGGAAAAATCATTACAGAAGCTTATGTCAAAATCTTCAGTTGGTTTGAAATCATTGTAGGTGGATAAAATTGCATCGAGAATAGAATCAATGGATACACCATCAAGGTACCAATGGTAGTAAGGATTGAGATAAATAGTCGGTGCTATATTGAATTTGGGATTGATAATCACCAATCCGTCGTAGATCATCCCGTTGTTCTTTTTGACAGGATGGATGGTAAGCTTGAAATCATTGTCAAGTCTTGCGGTTATTTCTGTTTCTATAGTATGTAAAAACTCCGTGTATTTCATGAATCTCCTTGCGGAGCATAAAAATATCGGATCTCGTGGAAAAGTAAAACCCACGAAGCAGGGCGCTTCGTGGGTTTTACTCTATCATTGTTTGTTGAAGTTTGCAATATGTATTTTTGTACAATTTTTAGACTTCATTTTTGTGACATCATACAAAATATAGCTGCGTAATCTATTTTTAATCCGATTTGAGCCTCTGCCACAGTGTGTTGTACAAGGTGGCATCCTCGTCATTCAATGCTCTGTATACTTCACAGTTTTTGAGCATATCGGAAGGAGGATTAATCGCCTCATTTTCCTTCGTTTCTGCATCCTGGTTGTCGATGACAGACTGGATAGGTGATGCATAGTATACATATTCAAAGTTGAGCTGTGCAGGCTCATCACCGCAGATATAGTTCAAAAATTCCTGTGCGCCCTCTTTATTCTTGCATGTCTTTGGAATAAACCATGAGTCAATCCAGAGGTTTGAGCCCTCTTTTGGTACGATATAGTCCAGGTTGTCATTTTCAGCCATGGCGGCAGCTGCCTCACCGGAATAGCACACTGCGATTGCCGCATTTTCAGCAACCATCTCATCACAGGTTTCATCCACGTAGTAGGCGAGCACATCACTGCTTTGTTTGTTCAGTATATCAAATGCTTCATCGAGCTTTGCTGTGTCTGTCTCGTTTATCGAGTAGCCAAGTGTGCGAAGGGCGGGAGTAAAGGCATCACGGACAGAATTAATCATAATCATGTTGTCCTTGTATTTGCCGTTCCACAGGCAGTCCCAGGTATTTAGGTCTGATGCATCAGCCATCTTTTTATTGTATAGTATGCCGAGTGTGCCGTAGAAATAAGGCACAGTATACTCATGTGTCGGGTCAAAGGATGCGGACATATCGATTATATCCTGATTTACATTTTGATAGTTTGGCATTGAGCTGTAGTCTATCTTGTTGACCTCACCCTCACTTATGAGCTTCTCGATGATGTAGTCAGAGGTGCAGATGACATCGTAATCGATGGCACCGGACTTGTACTTTGTGTACATCTCCTCAGGCTCCTCGTATTCCTCGTATTTAATGGTGATTCCGGTTTCCTGCTCGAAGCTGTCGATTACTGATTCATCGATGTATTTACCGTAGTTTAGCACTGTTATGGCATTGTCATTGTTCGTGCTTCCGGCGCTTATGGTAAATACCGAAAAGCAGCCGATTACGAGTACTGCAACAATTGCGATGCTCACACTACGCTTTACGATGCGCAGCTTTTTAGCCCTTGCAGGCTTCTTTGATGCGCTGACAGGTATTTGGTTTGAGTTGATGTTTACCACAACCAAAAGCAGCAGCACTGTGAAGAAAAGTATGGTTGACAGAGCATACAGCTCCGGCTTTACACCCTTTTTTAGCTCTGTGTAGAGCATGGTTGAGAGTGTGTTTACTCCGGCACCCTTTGTAAAGTAGGTGATGGAGAAGTCATCGAGTGACATTGTGACCGCCATCATAAAGCCTGAGAACACTCCGGGGCTTATTTCAGGCCAGGTGACCTTGAAAAATGCATATAGAGGTGATGCGCCCAGGTCAAGTGCGGCCTCATAGGTGTATTTGTTGGTCTGCTTGAGCTTTGGAAGCACATTGAGTATCACATAAGGGATATTGAACGTGATGTGTGCGATAAGCACTGTCACAAAGCCCAGATTCATGAATTTTACAAACAAAAGCATCATTGAGATACCGGTCACGATATCTGCATTGAGCATCGGGATGTTTGTAGCGCCCAGATAGATTGTCTGGTTACGTTTCTTCATGGCGCTTATACCCATGGCTGCGAGAGTTCCTATTATTGTAGAAATCACAGCTGCAAGCAGCGTAATCTGCAGTGTTGTAGAAAATGCCGACATAATCCGCTCACTCTGAAAGCACTTTATGTACCAGTCGAGCGTGAAGCCTCCCCATTTAACCTTGGATTTGGAGTTGTTGAAGGAGAGTACTATTAATACAACGATAGGTAGATACAGAAACAAAAAAATCAGTCCCATATATACCCTTGATGCTATTTTTTTTACCATAATGCGCTCTGGTCTCCTTCCTTATCAAACAGATTGACGAGTGCCATGCTGATTAATACGAATACCATGAGCACGAGTGAGAGACCGCTTCCTGCGCCCCACTGCGAGCCATGGACGAAATCCTGTTCTATGATATTTCCGATGAGCAGGACCTTGCCGCCACCGAGTATCTGTGAGATGGCAAAGGATGTGAGTGATGGCACGAAAACCATTACGATTCCGCTTATGACACCGGAAACTGTAAGTGGCAGTATAATCTTGAAAAATATTGTGACTTTGTTTGCACCGAGGTCAAGAGCCGCCTCAATCCAGTCGTTTTTGATTCTGGTCATGGAGTTGTATATAGGCAACAGCATGAATGGCAGAAAGTCATAGACCATGCCAAGCACGACTGCTCCGGAGGTATTCATGATGTTGAAGCCCGGCAGTCCGAGAGTGGTGAGTATCGAGTTGATGACACCGTTTTTGGACAAAAGCTGCTTCCATGCGAGTATTCGAAGCATAAAGTTCATCCACATAGGAAGCATGAAAACAAATACTACAAAGCTTTGGTTTTTAATCTTTAAGCCGTTTAAAATCATCGCAAGCGGATAGGATAGCACCAGGCATATTATGGTGCATATGATTCCAAGCCGTAGGGATAAAAGCAGTGCCTTGATATTGGTGTGCTGTGCTATTGCAGCCACATATTCAAATGTGAAGCCTCCGTCAGAGCCTTTAAATGCATAGTACACAATCATGAAAAGCGGAAGTATGATAAATCCGATAATCCATATGAGGTACGGCCCTGCGAGCAGCTGTTTCTTTATTTTAGACATCTATCTCCACCGCCTTTTCATCTGAGGACTCAGGCTTGTGCATTACCTGGATATTAAATGGAATCACCTTGATACCCACATGACTGCCGACCTCTACATATTTGGTGGTGTGCACCATCCAGTCGTAGCCGTTAGCCTTTACCTCAAGCTCATAGTGCACTCCCTTGAAGATATTTGATACGACATCGCCCTGCATGTAGCCGTCCTCCGCAGGCACCAGCTCCACATCCTCCGGGCGGATGACTATATCGACAGGCGTGTTCTCACCAAAGCCTCGTCCACACAAGGCATCTTTACACCGAGTATCTCGACAAGCTTATCCTTTATCATAACACCGTCGATGATATTACTGTGCCCGATAAAGTCAGCGACAAAGGCATTTTCAGGCTCATTGTAAATGTCCTCTGGTGTGCCAATCTGCTGGATATAGCCCTGATTCATGACTACGATGGTGTCAGACATTGTAAGCGCTTCCTCCTGGTCGTGTGTGACGTAGACGAAGGTGATACCGAGCTCATTTTTGAAGCGGATAAGCTCATACTGCATGCTCTGGCGCAGCTTTAAGTCGAGAGCGCCAAGCGGCTCGTCTAACAGCAGTACCTTAGGTTCGTTTACAATAGCTCTTGCAATAGCGATACGCTGCTGCTGGCCTCCGCTAAGAGAATCCACAGAGCGGTTTTCAAAGCCGTCGAGATTGACGAGCTTTAATGCATACTTTATTTTGTCATCAATGTAAGCCTTGCTTTTTTTCTTTATTTTAAGACCAAACGCGATGTTTTCAGCTATTGTCATATGAGGGAAAAGAGAGTATTTCTGGAAAACAGTGTTCAGATTTCTCTCGTTTGCAGGCACATTTGTGATGTCCTTTGAATTAAACATGATTTTTCCCTTGTCCGGTGTCTCAAAGCCACCGAGCATGCGAAGTGTGGTGGTCTTTCCGCAGCCTGATGGTCCAAGCAGCGTCAGAAACTCATTCTCCCTGATGTATAGATTTAAATCGTCGAGTACAACATTGCCGTTGTATGACTTTGTGATATCGATAAAATCAATTAATTTCTTTCCCATGGTGTAAACCTTTCTCATGTAATTATAGTACTGGTAGGACCTGTATGTTTATAATTTGCTGCTGTACACACTAAAAATGTGGCCGGCAGTAATTACAGACCTATAAAAGAGCTTCTGCAGGGGAAGCGTCAGAAGCTTGGAGGATTGCTGACCCATATGAGCATGGCATCCTTTGAAGACTTATTTTCAATAAAATGCTTCTTACCGGCTTTAAAATAAAAGGACTCACCGGCCTTTACGGTGTGCACTTTGCCACCATAGCAAAGCTTCACTGTGCCCTTTATCACATATCCAAACTCCTCACACTCCTGAGGCAGATATATTTCAGAACTGCCACCCGGATGAAGAGTGAGCCTGACAGGCTCCATGGAGCGGGTCTGTGCGTTTGGAATGATCCATTCCACCTTGCTGTTTTTTTCCTCGTCAATTTTCTCGAAATAGTCGTTTGCCTTGTATACAATCTGCTCAGGTTCCGTATCCGTAAAAAACTCCGCCGGTGTCATACCCAGGCACTGGATGATATCAAGCAGGGTGCCGACTGACGGTGAATTCTGATTTCGCTCAAGCTGGGAGATAAATCCCTTCGTCAGCTCAGCTCTGTCAGCAAGCTCCTGCTGGGTAAGTCCGTACTGGATACGAAGCTCCTTCATACGATGTCCGATATCCATGCTTACTTCCTTTTCTAATATACTTTACGTTATATTTACTGTAGGCTTAATGATAGATTTTTTGTTTACTAAAAATAAACCAACGAGATAATTTTAATATATTTTTTATAAATGTCAAGGGGAATTTTTGTTGCTTCTTTATGGTGCGGTTATTATAATGATAAAGTAATTAATGCATATAGAAATATGGGGTTTGAAACTATGGAGGATGATGCAGAAGCGGTAATTCCTACATTATCTGATGTAAGGGCATTACATTCTGATTATGCCGGAGATTGTAAGTTTATGTTTAGAGATGTAGAATCAATATTGACTGATTTGGATTAGGAGGAAAAACTATGTACAATAATTCACAAAGTCCTATTATGGTTATATCAGGAAAAAAAGCGGAGAAAATGTTAAGCAAATCAGAGAAACCTATTGCGGATCATACAAAGACAATAGATAGAGCAAAAGATAAATTGAGAAAAATGGGAAAAAAATAAATCTATAAAAAACACCTCATTCAGTTTTGAATGAGGTGTTTTATGTATGAAGCCGATAACCGGGATCGAACCGGTGGCCTACGCATTACGAGTGCGTCGCTCTACCTACTGAGCCATATCGGCAAGCGATATTATATTATCAGATATAGGAGTGTATGTCAAATCAAAATTTTGATGTGAAATTTTAAGGGATAATAATTTCAGAAAGGTATTTACAATAGAATGTATATAGTATATATAACACATGAACAGTTAATATATACAGTACGGAGGTAGCATATGAAGCTGATGCAAAATTCAGGAGTGCCCATCTATCAGCAGATAGCGGACAGCTTCAAGACAGATATTTTGGCCGTCAGGTATGAGCAGGGGGAGTTCCTTCCGTCGATAAGAGGGCTGGCAAAGGACCTGAAAATCAGTGTGATAACCACGATGAAGGCTTATGAGCAGCTTGCAGATGAGGGGCTTATCACAGCGGCGCAGGGCAAGGGCTTTTATGTCAATGCACAGGACAGTGAGATGATAAAGGAACAGCATCTGCGCAAGGTGGAGGAGTCGCTGACAGACGCGATAGCCGCGGCTGAGGTAGCCGGAATCTCGAACGACGAGCTTAAGGGAATGCTTGAGGCGTTGCTTGAGGTGGATAAATAAAGATATGAAACGAGTCAGGAGGAATGAAAATGACAACAAAGAATGCAATTGAGGCAGCAAAAATCACAAAGGAACTTAAAAATTTTACACTGGATGTGGAGAATTTCGCAATACCGCAGGGCTTTGCCACAGCTTTAATCGGAGAAAACGGAGCAGGAAAGACAACACTTTTAAATATCCTGGCAGGAATCAGGCTAGACTATAAAGGTGAAATCACATACTTTGGACAGTATTCCGACAAACAGAAGGAAAACTCGGGAGATATTAAAAACCGCATAGGCTACACAGGTCCGGGCAAGTATTATCTGCCACAGTGGACAGTTAAGGATATCGAGGAAATCAGCAAGCTGATGTTTGATGATTTTTCCGCAGATGATTTTCACAGATATTGTGAGGAGCTTGCAATATTTTCAAATGGCAGCATTGATATGAAGAAAGCCAACAGCTCATTTTCAGATGGTATGAAGATGAAGCTCATGCTGGCAGGAGTCATGGCGCGAAAGACAGACCTTCTTTTGCTGGATGAGCCGGCATCGCCGCTTGATCCGCTGATGAGAGATAAGCTGTGTCAGATGATTGGCGAGTATATCCATGAGGGCAACGGTAAGCGCAGCGTATTTTTCTCTACGCACAATATCTCTGATATGGAAAATATCACCGATTATGCATTATAATGGAAAACGGACAGCTTGTGGAGCAGGGCTTTGTTGAGGATTTGAAGGAAAAATATATCCTGATTAAAGGAGATGCAGCAGATACAGAGGCTGCCGGTAAGGTGCTTTATTCAATGACCAAAAATCCGTATGGCTTCGAGGGCATATGCTTGGCGGAAAACATAGATAAGCTTGCAGGATTTAATGTGACAAAGGAGATTCCGACACTTTACCAGATAAGCGTTGCAGTCATGAAAAATAACACAAAGATTGTGATGCGATAGTGTGAGGTAAGGTGTTATGGAAAATAAGTCAGGAAGTATGAAGGAAAAATGTTTTCACAGGAACATGATACTGAAAGAACAATTAATAAAAAAGATAATAAAGCAAAGAATGAAGTTCTAACATACATCAGGGATTACCGTGTTATGACTAATCTCAAGTATCGTCTTATAACAAATATACTGATTCCGGTTTTAGCAATTTTTACATCAATGCTAATTGCCTGTTCAAAAACAATCTGGACATGGATAGGAGTTATAGTAATTATTTATTATTTTTATATGATGTGCGAGGTGGTGCAGGACTATTTCTGCTTCGGCTGTATGTGCAAGAAGAATGCATTTGGCATGCATTTTTTAAAGACAGGTTTTAACGGAGTAAGATACTTTGAGAATGCAGTTCTTGTGGATATACTTATAAGACCGCTGCGTATTGGAATTACAATACTCATTGCTTCAATACCATTTATTAAATTTGGAGTTAATATCTGGTCGATATTTGACATTATTATGGTATCTTCAATTGTTTCTGTTGGCTCATTAAATATATTCAGATACATGGATCTGGGAATGTATATTTATGTGCTGGCGCTTATAGTTATCTTCCCGGCAATTGCAGGTAGTATAGCTGTTTTGATCTATGGCGGGGGAATGTGGTTTATCGCACCTGTGTTAGCGGTGGTGCTTGTAGGAGTGATAGCAGCGACATATTATCATATGCTAGTGCGTATCCGCAGATCATATGTTGATGTGTAGAGGTATTTTAAATTGGAAGTATATTTGAAAAGGAGAAATATTATGCTGAAAGATATTAAATTAGGATTTAAATTATTGAGATATGGCTATAAACTGAAGCTGAATGTGATCATGCTTGTATTCTTTGCAGTATTCGGAATTGCATCCGATATAATGAGCAAAGGAACTACAATCATAGGCGGGATATACTTTATGATGAGTGGTATGTTCACATTCCAGCTCATCATGTCGATGGATGTGTCAGAGCTTATCCAGTCCACATCACTGAAAAAGAAGCTGCAGATATACATTCCGGTGATGTCAAGCACGGTAATCAATCTTGTTATTTTTACATTTCTGGTGGTAGAAAGAGTCATTCTGATACAGTATGGAGTGGCAGATAAGACGCAGCTTATCTACACACTTTTTACGCTTGATGTTGCACTGCTGATAGTATATCTGTACACAAGCATATGCTATAAGTATTTTGTACTTGGCTTTATCGTATTCATGGTTTTGTTTATGGGCGTTTTTACTGTGCTTTCAGGAGCAGCGTTTGTGCCGGTTTCTAATGCTGTTTTTAAGCTTGGACTCCCGGTGGTGGCATTGCTAGGCTATATTGCTATTTTTGCAGGCGGGGCACTTGAGATATTGATAGGAGAGCTGCTTTACAAGAAGCCTTTGTCAGAATTCGCTTTCAGGGGATTTTTCCGTGATGCAAAGTAGTGATGTTACTGTTCCCACATAACAGTGTGACAAACAACATAGTGATTTTAAAAAATAAGAAATATTTGTGTAAAAATATTGAAAAAATGATCGCTTTGTAGTATGTTATCATTGTCGGTGCAAAGCCGGCAATGAGACTAATTAACATATCATCAGGAGAAAAATATATTAAATGGATAGTGACAGTTATAGTAAACAACAGTTAGACGACTTGTTTATGGATATGATTGCCTACTATGATGGCGATCCAAAGAGAATCCAGCATTTCACCAAGGTGCACAGCTATGCAAGGCTTATCGGTATAGGAGAGGAGCTTGATGATGCCTCACTCTTTATACTTGAGGCAGCGGCTTACACACACGATATCGGCATACGTGTGGCGGAGGAGAAGTATGGCAGGTGCGATGGAAAGCTTCAGGAGCAGGAGGGACCGATAATCGCCCAAAAGATGCTCTCACAGCTTGGCTTTGAGAATTACATAGTTGAAAGAATTTGTTTTCTCATAGGTCACCATCACACATATGACAATATAGATGGTCTTGATTATCAGATACTCGTTGAGGCTGATTTCCTCGTAAATCTGTATGAGGATGATGCGGGAAACCGTGCAATCGACAAGGCATACAAGCGCATATTCAAGACTGAAACAGGAAAAAAGATTTTTAGACTAATGTTCGGATATGAAGAAGAGGATTAGTATGAGCCGGGCCGGGAGGAGACTTCCGGCCCTTGTTCGTATTATGCAGCTTATATCAGAAATAGTAATTAATCAGGATAGTAAATATGCAGAATAGTTACCTGAAATAATATTTTGGGATATGTCAAAAATTTTTGAATTTTGAGAAAGAAATAATATAATATGGCAAATAAAATTAACTATCAAAAATTAATGGAAGATTTAATAAAAGAAAACTGTATGGACAATAACTGCACTCCACGGCTTTTGCTTCATAGCTGCTGTGGGCCGTGCAGCACATACTGCATACAGACGCTTTCGGAGTATTTTAAGGTGACGGTATTTTATTACAATCCAAATATTTACCCACCAAAGGAGTATCACATGAGAGCACAGGAGCAGAAGCGCTTTATAGATGAGTTTCCGGTGAAAAATCCGGTTCACTTTGTGGAGGGTGTGTACGACACCAAGAGCTTTTACGATATGGCACGCGGCATGGAGCTGTGCCTGAGGGCGGGGAGAGGTGCTTTAAGTGCTACAGGCTGCGTCTTGAGGAGAGTGCACAGTATGCAAGGGAGCATGGCTTTGATTTTTTTACTACGACACTTTCCATCAGCCCGTTGAAGAATGCCGAAAAGCTCAATGAGATAGGAAAAGACTTAGAGAGCCAATATGGAGTGCGATATCTTTTCTCTGATTTTAAGAAGAAAGAGGGCTATAAAAAGTCCACAGAAATATCAAAGCAGTATGATATGTACAGGCAGTACTATTGCGGCTGTGTATTTTCCAAGGAGCAACGTGACAGAGAGATTGCAGCACGTGGGTGAAAATGTGGTTGCGTGACAGCAAAAATTATTATATAATTTAGCACAGTAAAGCGGCTATTTAGAGCAGGCGGCGGTATCACATCTTATTTTATACAATACATTGTGATACATGAAAATAAATCATCATTTAATAATCAAGGAGGAATCTCATGGCACAGTTATGGGGAGGACGTTTCACAAAGGAGACAGATCAACTCGTTTACAATTTCAATGCGTCCATTTCATTTGATCAGAAGTTTTATAAAGAGGATATAGAGGGCAGCATCGCCCATGTCACGATGCTTGGAAAGCAGGGCATCATCTCACAGGCAGAGAGCAACGATATAGTGGCTTGCCTAAAGCAGATACTTAAGGAGGTAGAGTCAGGGGAGCTTGAAATCAGCTCAAAGTATGAGGATATCCACAGCTTCGTTGAGGCTACACTCATAGACAGGCTTGGTGACACAGGAAAGAAGCTTCACACAGGCCGAAGCAGAAACGACCAGGTAGCTCTTGACATGCGTCTTTTCACCAGAAAGACAGTGAAGGAGACTGATGATGAGCTTAAGGAGCTTTTAGCTGTTATCCTTAAGATTATGAAAGAAAACACACAGACTATCATGCCGGGCTTTACACATTTGCAGAAGGCCCAGCCGATCACTCTGGCTCACCATATGGGCGCATATTTTGAGATGTTTAAGAGAGACAGATCAAGACTGTGCGATATATATAAGAGAATGAACTATTGTCCGCTTGGCTCAGGAGCACTTGCAGGCACTACATATCCGCTTGATAGGGACTATACAGCACAGCTTCTGGATTTTTACGGACCGACACTTAACAGTATGGACGGTGTGTCAGACAGGGATTATCTGATTGAGTTTTTATCGGCTCTTTCAACTATCATGATGCATCTGTCACGTTTTTCTGAGGAAATTATCATATGGAATTCAAACGAGTACCAGTTTGTTGAGATTGACGATGCGTACAGCACAGGAAGCTCAATCATGCCACAGAAGAAAAATCCTGATATAGCAGAGCTTGTCAGAGGAAAGACAGGCCGTGTATACGGTGCACTCATGTCGCTTCTCACCACCATGAAGGGCATTCCGCTTGCGTACAACAAGGATATGCAGGAGGATAAGGAGCTGGCATTTGATGCATTCGACACTGCAAAGGGATGTATCGCACTTTTTACAGGAATGATTGATACAATGAAGTTTAACAAGGACGTGATGAGAAAGAGTGCAAACAATGGCTTTACAAATGCCACAGATGCAGCTGATTATCTCGTTAAAAAGGGTGTACCGTTCAGAGATGCACACGGTATTGTAGGAAGAATAGTGCTTTACTGCATCGACAAGGGCATTGCAATCGACGATATGAGTATCGACGAGCTCAAGGCTATCTCTCCGGTATTTGAGGAGGATGTATTTGATGCCATTTCAATGGAGACCTGTGTCAGCACAAGGTGTACAGTTGGAGCACCATCAAAGACATCAATGGACAAGGCAATTGCCGTTTACGACGAGTATATGAAGTTAAATTGGCAGGATGAAGTGTAGTTTTTGTGCATATTTTATAAAAAACAGGGAGAAAAATTATTAATTTAATATAGTTTTTTCCTTGTTTTTCATTAGAGTTTCAAGTAATATATTTCCTATAAAGACAGTTGTACGCGACAGACGGACAAAACCTGATTTTAATGTCAAAGTATAGTGTATGACATGGTCGAAGAAATTCTAGAAGATAGGGAGATTAGAGTAATGAGTGAAAAGCTTAAAGTAGGTATCCTCGGTGGAACAGGAATGGTAGGACAGAGATTTATTTCTCTTTTAGAGAATCATCCATGGTTTGAGGTAACAACAATTGCAGCCAGCCCAAGAAGTGCAGGCAAGACATACGAGGACGCCGTTGGTGATAGATGGAAAATGGACACACCAATGCCTGAGGCAGTTAAGAAAATTATCGTAAAGAACGTCAATGAGGTAGAAGAGGTTGCTTCACAGGTTGACTTCGTATTCTCAGCCGTTGATATGTCAAAGGACGAGATCAAGAAGATCGAGGAGGACTACGCAAAGACAGAGACTCCTGTAGTTTCAAACAATAGTGCCCATAGATGGACACCTGATGTGCCAATGGTTGTACCTGAAATCAACCCACAGCACATGGAGGTTATCAAATATCAGAAGGAGCGTCTCGGTACAAAGAGAGGCTTCGTAGCAGTAAAGCCAAACTGCTCAATCCAGTCATATGCTCCGGTTCTTACAGCATGGAAAGAGTTTGAGCCATATGAGGTTGTTGCTACAACATATCAGGCAATCTCAGGTGCCGGAAAGACATTCAAGGACTGGCCTGAGATGGTTGGAAACATCATTCCATTCATCGGTGGAGAGGAAGAGAAATCTGAGAAAGAGCCACTTCGTCTCTGGGGATATGTGGATGATGAGAAGAAACAGATTGTTCCTGCAGAGTCACCGGTTATCACATGCCAGTGTATCCGTGTTCCTGTATTAAACGGACATACAGCAGCTGTATTTGTTAAGTTCAAAAAGAACCCTACAAAGGAGCAGCTCATCGAGGCACTCGAGAAGTTCAGCGGAGTACCACAGGAGCTTGGGCTTCCAAGCGCACCAAAGCAGTTTATCAGATACTGTGAAGAGGATAATCGTCCTCAGGTTGCACTTGATGTGGATTATGAGCATGGTATGGGAATCAATGTCGGACGTCTCAGAGAGGATACAGTCTATGACTGGAAGTTCGTCGGACTCTCACACAACACAGTACGTGGTGCAGCCGGTGGAGCAGTGCTTTGTGCAGAGCTTCTTAAGGCACAGGGTTACATCACAAAGAAGTAGAGTTGGCAAAAGATTCAATTTTTATTAGGAGGGCGGATTTTCCGTTTGTGGGCTGTGGGCACCGGTGTAGCACACAGTAGTATTCCTCAGATAAAATATGAAGTCAGCCACGGGATTTTTTATTGATAGGCTATGGCAATTTGCAAGTCTAAACTGTCATTTGACCTATTGGAAACCCGTGGCAGTTCATATTTTTTCTTCGGAACATACTGTGTACTCTCCGGTGAAGGCGGTGTATTGAACGGAAAATCCTCACTCTGTGAATTAATTATTATGCAAAAGTCGAGCCTCTTAAAAGAGGCTCTCTTTTTTGGGCTTTTTTATTCTCAGTTGTTTTAAATAGTTACGCTTGAATTTATATTTTATCGTGGTAAAATAGATAGGCTGAGGAGAATATTTTTTAAGAGGTAGAGATAAGTGAAGAATAATAAGTATGAAATTGATATGGTGAACGGTTCAATAATGGATAAGCTTATTTCGTTTGCGTTGCCGCTTATGATTTCGGGTATTTTGCAGTTAGCGTTTAATGCGGTGGATATTATTGTCGTGGGACAGTTTAGTGGCAGCAAATCACTTGCGGCTGTCGGCTCGACTACGGCACTTATCAATGTGTTTGTCAATCTGTTTATGGGTATATCGCTTGGTGCGAATGTGCTCGCTGCCCGATTTTATGCGGCAGGCAAGGATAAGGAGATGTCTAAGACGGTGCACACCGCTATTATGATTGCACTCATAAGTGGTATTGTGATGGGTGTGGTCGGTGTTATTTTTGCAAGGGGTGCGCTGGAAATTATGGGTACACCGGATGATGTCATAGGTCTTTCTACTATTTATATGAGGATTTATTTTTGCGGTATGCCGTTTTTTATGCTTTATAACTATGGCGCGGCAATTTTGCGTGCTGTCGGCGATACAAAGAGACCTCTTATCTTTTTGATTATTTCAGGCTGTATCAATGCACTGCTCAATCTGTTTTTTGTAATAGTGTGTAAACTGGATGTTGCAGGTGTTGCAATCGGTACAATTGTTTCGCAGTTTGTTTCCAGCGTACTTGTATTATATTGTTTGAGCAAAGCAGATACCAGCTATAAGCTCTGCTTTAATAAGCTTGCGATTGATAAGGAATATATGCTTCAGATATTTCAGGTGGGAATTCCGGCCGGCATACAGAGCACAGTCATAAATATCTCAAATGCCATGCTTCAGTCATCAGTCAATTCCTTTGGCTCAATAGCCATGGCTGGATATACGGCGGCAAACAATATACTTGGCTTTTTGTATGTATCTGTCAACTCAATCACACAGGCCTGCATGAGCTTTACAAGCCAGAACTATGCGGTAGGAAAACAAAAGAGAATGGACAGGGTACTGATAGACTGTCTGTTTCTCACGACAGCGGTAGCACTTGTGATGGGAAGTGCCTCATACATATTTGGAACACAGATACTTGGCATATATACTAGTAATAGCGAGGTAATTAAATCAGGACTTGAGATTATTTCGATTACAACAATCCCATATTTCCTGTGTGGAATCATGGATCTTTTTCCGGGAGCACTAAGAGGAATGGGATACTCAACAGTACCTATGATACTTTCTATAATAGGAACAGTCGGAGTCAGAATTATCTGGATATATGGTCTGTTTCCAAGCCACAGATCGCTGTTTTTCCTGTTTATATCATATCCCGGTTCATGGATAGCGACAATCATCATGCAGGCTATCTGCTATATGTTTGTCAGAAATAAAGTGAAAGCTACAATAGGAGCTCGGAAATTATAATTAAAATCTATTTGTATATGTGTTAAATTGTGATATAATATTTAAAATATTTGTTAATTTCTGGTTTAAGTTTGTCTATCCGAATATATCCAATTTGTATATGCTTTCAACGGAAGAGTTTTATGATACATATATAGAAAAATAGCTTGATGCATATCTCGATAGATATTGTGGCACAGAGCGAGAATAGAAGGAGCATCATCGGCTTCTGCAACTGGGACAAGCCAATGATGACCATGGATGAATTATAGAGGAGCTTATGGGAAAATCACTGATAATAACAGAGAAGCCATCCGTGGCACAGGAATTTGCGAAGGTGCTGCGGGTGAGCGGACGCAATGACGGTTATATAGAAAATGGAGAATATGTGATTTCATGGTGTGTGGGACATCTGGTCGGGCTGGTCTACCCTGAGTCCTACGACATGAAATACAAGAAATGGCGTCTTGAGGATCTGCCGTTTCTGCCAAAGGAATACAAATATGATGTGATAGACAGCGTGCGCAAGCAGTACAATATTGTGCACGCTCTTTTGCAGAGAGAGGATATTGACAGAGTTTACTGGGCAGGTGATGCCGGAAAAGAAGGACAGACCATCGAGGAGAATATCAGAAACTTTGGTGGTGTCAGGGAAGGCATGGAGGAGCTTCGAGTCTGGATAGATTCGCAGACCGAGGAGGAAATCCTAAGAGGCATAAAAGAGGCAAAGCCGATGAGTGCGTATGCAAACCTCGGAAAGAGCGGCATCATGCGTACCATCGAGGACTATGCGATGGGCATCAACTTTTCGCGTGTCATGTCGGTCAAATACGGCAATCTGCTAAACGATGCAGCGGGTACACGCTCGTACACGGCAATCGCGGTCGGACGAGTGATGACCTGTGTGCTTGGAATGGTAGTAATCCGTGAGCGCGAAATCAGAAACTTTAAGGAGACTCCGTTTTACAGGGTAATCGGCAGGTTTACGGATGCCGGTGTAGAGGCAGAGTGGAAGGCTGTAGAAGGCTCAAGGTACTTTGAATCACCGCTTTTATACAAGGAAAACGGCTTCAAAGAGGAAAAAGATGCACTCGCTTTAATTGAAGAATTAAACGGCAAACAGGCGAAAGTTAAATCTATAGTTAAGAATATTGCTAAAAAAAGAGCACCGCTTCTTTTCAACCTGGCGGAGCTGCAGGCAGAGTGCTCAAAGAAGTTTAAAATCAGCCTGATGAGACATTACAGGTGGCGCAGGATCTGTATGAAAAAAGCTCACCACCTATCCTAGAACAGATGCCAGGGTGCTCTCAAGCGCTGTGGCAAAGGAGATTGGAAAAAATATAAGCAGGCTTAAAGGTTTTGAACCGACAACAGAATTTGTGGAGCATATTATGCAAAAGAGGCTATATGCAACATAGCTGATACGCAGTACACGGATGACAGCAAGGTAACAGACCACTACGCTATCATTCCGACAGGTCAGCTTACAGAGCTTTCGGGGCTCACATCGCTTCAAAGAGCAGTATTTGAGCTGATTGTCAGGCGTTTCCTTAGTATTTTTTATCCACCGGCAGAGTATGAGAATGTGAAGCTTGTCGTAGATGTGGATAAGGAAAGTTTTTTTGCATCATCAAAGGTACTAAAGAGCGAGGGCTATTTACAGGTGGCGAATCCGCCGAAAAAGAAGTCGTTTGAGGAATCAAACGCACGAATACTTGGTAAAAACAGTGAAACTGCAGATAGTACAGATGAAAACAGCACAGCAAACGGCAGCAATGATGAGATAGTCGTAAATCCCAAGGTGATGCTTGAGTTTGCCGATAAGCTAAAGGCGGGTGATGAGATAGCATGCCAAGGCTATAATATCAAGTTTGGTAAGACATCTCCGCCAAAGCGCTATACATCAGGCTCCATGGTGCTTGCCATGGAAAATGCAGGACAGCTTATCGAGGACGAGGAGCTTCGTGAGCAGATAAAGGGCTCAGGAATAGGCACCTCAGCAACGAGAGCGGAGATAATCCAGAAGCTTGTCCGTATAGGATATCTGAATCTGAACAAAAAGACACAGATACTCACACCTGAAAGCTTGGCGAGATGGTGTTTGAGGTCGTATACATGACAGTTCCGGCACTTCTTAATCCAAAGATGACAGCCAACTGGGAAAAGGGACTGGACGGAATTACAAGGGGCACGGTGGATTTCTGGGAATACAGGGGAAAGCTTGAGAGCTTTATCCGCAAAGAGACAGAAAAGATGATTGAGCAGAATCTGCGCCCTGAGATTGCAGACCGCATCAGCAGCTTTGCAGGCAAAAATGCCAGAGGTGCGGCGGCCAGACGAAAGATAGGTGTCAAGTGCCCGGTCTGCGGCGGTGAGATAGTGACCACACCGTTTGGCTATGGCTGCGCCAATTACAAAAATGATAAATCAGGATGTAATTTTAATATCGGACAGGTGGCAGGACTTGATATTCCGGAGGAACAGGTCAAAAAGCTGATTGAAGAAGGAATCACCGACACAATCCGTGGTTTTAAGTCGAAGAGCGGCAAACGCTTTGATGCATGCTTAAAGCTCAACAAGGATGAACAGACGAACAAGGTATCAGCCACCTTTGATTTTGAAAACGTAAAGCCGCAAAAGGTCGAGGGCATTGTATGCCCGGACTGCGGAGGCGATATATATGTGTCGCCATACGGCTACCGATGTGCAAACTATAACAGACAGACAGAGGATGGCTGCCATTTCTTCGTTGGAAGGATAGCAGACAAGCAGCTGTCACAGGTACAGTTTTTAGAGCTCATGGCAAACGGCAGAACAGAGACGATAAAGGGCTTTAAATCAAAATCGGGAAAGCGCTTCAATGCATGCCTCGTCTTAAAGAAAGAGCCTGTCACAGAGGGCAGTGAGAAAATGCATACAGTCGTGGCTTTTGACTTTGATAATGTGGAGGATGAAATCATAAAGGATGTTGTCTGTCCGCTTTGTGGTGGTCAGATAAAAAAGACATCGTTTGGCTATGGATGTGTGAACTACAAGGGTGATGAGCCGGGAAGCTGCCGCTTTTCGGTGGGACAGATTGCGGGAAAGACAATCACAGCCGCAAACTTAAAGCAGCTTCTTAATGATAAAAAGACCGAGACCATACGAGGCTTTAAATCCAAAAGCGGGAAACGCTTCGATGCGTGTCTGGTGCTTAAGGAGGATGAAAACAAGAAGCTCTCTGTCCAGTTTGATTTTGACCATGTAGAGCCAAAGACAGTGAAGGATGTAGTATGTCCGAAGTGCGGAGGCAAAATCCAGGTGGCGCCGTTTGGCTTTGTATGTGAGAACAACAGACGTGATGATCCTGAGAGCTGCCGCTTTATGGTGGGCAAGGTCGCAAGCGTCAAGATAAAGGAATCAGTCCTTAAGGAGCTTCTGACAAAGAAAAAGACAGAAGTTATATCAGGATTTGTCTCAAAGACAGGCATGAAGTTTGATGCACCGCTAAAGCTCACAGAAGACGGAGATATAGCCTTTGATTTCCCCGAAAAGCCTAAGCCAATCGAGACAAATGTACTCTGTCCAAAGTGTGGCAGACCTCTAAAAAAGACACAGTGGAAATATGAGTGTGAGTGCGGCTTCAATGTTTGGCATACTGTGGCAAAGGTGGAGCTTTCAGAGGAAATTCTCACGGAGCTGTTTACCACAGGAAAGACCAAAAAGAAGGTCACAGGCTTCACCTCCAAGGCGGGAAATGTATTCGATACATGTCTTAAGTTTGAAAATGACCAGATATCATTTGATTTCGATAACCCGGGGGAGGAAGAAGTGCAGAGCACGGCTGAAGTACATAACAATGCTGATGCACAGAGCAATGCCGATGCACAGAGCAATGCTGATGTATATAACAATGCTGATGCACAGAACAATGCTGAAGTACAGAGCACGGCAGATGATGCGTCGGATGAGACAACCATGAATAATACAACTATGGATGAGATGGGAATCCCAGAGGAATTTCTGGCAGGATTTGATATGGCAGCTGATAGTGCACAGGCAGATGATGTGTCGGAGGCGGCACTTGCGGCGGCGCATGAACTGTTCGGCGAGTAGCTCTGCCTATAATTAATTATTAAATCTATAATTAACATTATCATTGGGGCTTAAATATTTAAATGACAGTTAAAGTAATAGTTAATAATTTTTACATAAAAGAAAAGGACATAGAAAAATGGAAAACGCAAAAATAACAAACCTCTATAATCTGGATGAAACAATCGCAAAGGAGTATTTATCACAGTTCACTTATCCATGGGAGGCACTTGCCGGAATAAGTGATTTCATCAAGGAGATAGGACCAACACTCGACCCTGAAATCTATGAGAAAAGAGGAGAAGATATCTGGGTGGCAAAGAGCGCAACAGTATTTGACAGCGCATATCTGCACGGTCCGCTCATCATATGCGAGGATGCAGAAATCAGACAGTGCGCCTTTATCCGTGGCAGCGCAATCGTAGGAAAGGGCTCAGTAGTAGGTAACTCCACAGAGCTCAAAAATGTCATCATCTTCAACTCAGTACAGGTGCCTCATTACAACTATGTAGGTGATTCAATTCTTGGCTACAAATCACATATGGGCGCAGGCTCTATTACATCAAATGTAAAGAGCGACAAGACTCTTGTAGTCGTAAAGGATGTTTACGATACAAAAGAGGAGATTGAAACCGGCCGCAAGAAATTCGGCGCTATGCTCGGTGACCATGTGGAGGTAGGCTGCAACTCAGTGCTCAATCCGGGAACAGTAATAGGAAGAAATTCAAACATTTATCCGCTTTCAAGAGTACGCGGAGTCATCCCTGCAAACCACATTTTTAAGGACAAGGACAACGTAGTTCTTAAAAAATAGTAATGTTGTTTGAAAAAATATTGTATTTTTGTTGTTTTTTGTCGATGATACTCTAGACTTATGACAAAAAATATGAGAGAATAAATCGGGTATGTTAAAACCATAACGAAAGGAGTCTTAAGATGATTTACACTAAGGAAGTTGAAAACATGTGTCCTGTAGCTAAGGGCGCAAAACATGAGCCAGCTCCTATCCCAGAAGAAGGAAAATGGTTCATTCTAAGAAAATTGAGGACATTTCAGGATTTACACACGGTGTAGGCTGGTGTGCACCACAGCAGGGTGCCTGCAAGCTCTCACTCAATGTAAAGAATGGAGTAATTGAAGAGGCATTAGTTGAGACTATCGGATGCTCAGGAATGACACACTCTGCAGCTATGGCAGCAGAAATCTTACAGGGTAAGACAATTCTTGAGGCATTAAACACAGACTTAGTTTGTGATGCCATCAATACAGCTATGAGAGAGTTATTCTTACAGATCGTTTACGGTCGTACACAGTCTGCATTCTCTGATGATGGACTTGCTGTTGGAGCAGGACTTGAGGATTTAGGAAAGGGACTTCGCTCACAGGTTGGTACAATGTACGCAACAAAGGCAAAGGGAGTTCGTTACCTTGAGATGGCTGAGGGCTATGTAACAGGAATCGCTCTTGACAAGAACGATGAAGTAATTGGATACCAGTTCGTTTCTCTTGGAAAAATGACAGATTTTATCAAAAAGGGTGATGACGCTAACACAGCTTGGGAGAAAGCTTCAGGATCATACGGTCGTGTAACTCCAGAGCAGGGTGCTGTTAGGATCATTGATCCAAGACAGGAATAAGAGGAAAGGAGAACGACAATGGCATTATTTGAAGCATATGAAAGAAGAATAGACCAGATCAATGCTGTACTTAACAGCTATGGTATCAGCTCAATCGAAGAAGCTGAAAAAATTACAAAGGACGCTGGACTTGATGTTTACGATCAGGTAAAGAAAATCCAGCCAATCTGTTTCGAGAACGCTTGCTGGGCATACACAGTTGGTGCAGCAATCGCAATCAAAAAAGGATGTAGAAGAGCAGCAGACGCTGCAGCAGCAATCGGAGAGGGACTTCAGGCATTCTGTATCCCTGGATCAGTTGCTGATCACCGTAAGGTAGGTTTAGGACATGGTAACCTTGGAAAGATGCTCCTCGAGGAGGAGACAGAGTGCTTCTGTTTCTTAGCAGGTCACGAGTCATTCGCAGCCGCTGAGGGTGCTATCGGAATCGCTGAGAAGGCAAACAAGGTTCGTCAGAAACCACTGCGTGTTATCCTTAACGGACTTGGAAAAGACGCTGCACAGATCATCTCACGTATCAACGGATTCACATTCGTAGAGACACAGTATGACTACAAGGCAGCTAAGCTCAACATCGTATCTGAGCATGCATACTCAGATGGACTCCGTGCAACAGTTAAGTGTTACGGTGCAGATGATGTTCAGGAAGGTGTTGCAATCATGCATCACGAGAACGTTGGTGTTTCTATCACAGGAAACTCTACAAACCCAACTCGTTTCCAGCACCCGGTAGCAGGTACATACAAGAAAGAGTGTATCGAGCAGGGTAAGAAGTACTTCTCAGTAGCATCAGGCGGTGGTACAGGACGTACACTTCACCCAGACAACATGGCAGCAGGACCAGCTTCATACGGTATGACAGATACAATGGGACGTATGCATTCAGATGCACAGTTCGCAGGATCTTCATCAGTTCCGGCTCACGTTGAGATGATGGGACTTATCGGAATGGGTAATAACCCAATGGTTGGTGCTACAGTAGCAGTTGCCGTTTCTGTTCAGCAGGCTTCTGATGAGGGCAAATTCTAAATAGAAAGCTTGATTTTATAGGCTTTTTGGAGACTCATATCATTTTTGGTATGGGTCTCTTTTTTTAGCTCATTTTCTGGATTTGGTGTAAAAATAGCTGCACGCTGCCATCAATCGCCATATTTAATTATTGGCGACGTGGAAAGTGAAATATTGGCGACTTTGGCGACGCAGGTTGACAAAAATAATTGTTTAATGGCGACTTGGAACACTAATTCCGGTTATATTTTATGCCTCGCAGGTCATAGCCTTTTGTATTTTATTTATTAAAATTTCTTAATA
>ENA-OQIO01000247-OQIO01000247.1-human-gut-metagenome-genome-assembly--contig:-NODE-247-length-29025-cov-5.193024_pt1 | contig 29025 bp, 37 predicted proteins | sample MGYA00242573_ERZ504737 | MGnify/ENA primary metagenome ERZ504737 (study PRJEB26092, sample SAMD00036203) | human gut metagenome | host: Homo sapiens | study: EMG produced TPA metagenomics assembly of...
CTATTTCTATCTCTATCTCTTTTAACTTCCCATTGTTTATTAATATCGCAAATATCAATTTGAATCTTTCTAATCCAATTTTGAGTATCATTAATATCTCTAATAAGTCTATCTAGTTTTTTACTAACAATGCTAATTCTTATAAAAAGATATACAGATAAACCAAATATCATACCAAGTATAAAATGAGAAACATTTTCAATCATAAAAATAATGATAAAGTTTACGAATAAGTTCAAATCTAGTATCAGTAATATTATAAATTTTAAATGCTTTAGCAACAAAATCAAAATCACCATATTTAAGTAAAGCATCTATATAATCTTTAATATCACTAAGCCACATAATAGCACTAACAGAATATCTATCACTATCAGTATTAGTAATATATTGACCAATACCTTTAGCAATAGTATCAGCAGTTATATCATTAATAATAAACTTATCAGTAAACCAATTATCTTTTATATACTGTTTATCAGTATATTTATCACGAAAGGTTTTAGATAGTTTATTACATAAATCAATATAAGAACGAGCAGCAGTTCTATTATTATGATTAACAAATTGAACATCTTTAACTTTAAGAGTTAAGTTCATACCACATTCAATAATACGAACTTTAATTTGTTTTCTATCTTCATTAATATATAGAACAATAGCAAGTTTATCTTTCCAATAACCGGTATTGACAGTAACTATATCATAAAGTTTAACTTTAACTCCAGATGTAATAGTATCATCAATATTCTTATAAGCAACATAATTCATAATAAAACTGTATTAAATTTTTAGTTTAACATTTATTAGCTAGTTCTTTTGCCCTGTATTGAACTTAATATTAATCATGATAGATTAATCAGATTATATATGAAAATTCAATAGAGAGCAAAAGAATCATATCTACGAATGTGTCATGAACATAAATAGCTAGTCATTTGTAGCAGCCTCATTATTCTGTTCATTATTTTTACCATCACGTTTAAGACGTTCTTTAAGAATATGTTCAGCAACAGAACCAAGTTTACATTCACTAACGCAACGACTAACACCTTTAGCATGAGCTACAGTATATACAATAGGATAATCAATGTATTTATTATTACCTACTGTACGTTCAACTTTAGTAATTCCAACTTCAGTCACAATACAAACACAAACACCAAGTTTAGTTTGATTATGATATTGATAAGTATATTCCATATATACTACCTGTCCTTTTTCAAACTTAGCTTGTTCTTCAATGTATCTATCTAATAGACCATCAAAAATAAGAGAATCAAAATTATCCATTTTAATTATATATTTAAAGTTAATAATATACATACTAAAAAGCCTAGCACTATCTTCACAGACAATACTAGGCAAAACTACAAATACGAAATCATATAAACGAAATGTTTGACACGAATATTATTACTAATTTCACAATCAATAATAATAGAATAATTAACACCAAATTAAATATGACATATAACACTTGGACTATGATAAATATTAATAGCACTATCTTCACAGACCGTACTATTACAAAAGTTACAATTAGAAATTAAAACGGATAATAACAATATCATAGTTTCGGAGTTCAATTCCTCCATCATCAGCAAGTGAAATAACACTATTATCTTCACAGACAATAGTGTTAGAAATAAAATCAAAAACTTATGTGGGATTATTTAGCAGATTTATTTGCTTTTCTACGTTTAAGTTCAGCATAAATTTCATCATCACTAACATTCTTAAACTTATTCTCCTGTTTATTATTATCAACAGATTGATTAACCATTTTAATCATTTCCTTATATTCTGCATTAGAAGTATTAATAATATGTTGAGCAATTAAATTATTAATTTTAGTATTAGCTTCAACAATTTTAATAATCATATCTTTAGCATATTTAGGAAAAACAGCAATGATAGGTTTAAGAATATCTTTATCTTCAATTACACTATCCCAACGATTAATAAGCCAATCAAGTTCAAATCCATCTTTAGTAACAAGTTTAATAATATCTTCTTGAGTTTTACCAAAATCATTAATATATTTTTGTTCTTTAAGAACATATACAAATAAAGCTAAACCTCTAGCATATTGGTCTGGAGATAAACCTTTTATCTTTAATATCATTAATGAATTTATTAATAAGTTCGCAATCTTCTTTATATTTATAGGTATCACAAGTAATACTATCACAAGATTTACCAAAAACTTCATCAAGAATAACTTTAATATTAATATTTTCCATAATTTTATTTATTTAATCATAATAACCAAAAACATCATTTTCAGGGTCAACAATAGGACTATCATCAACTATTGGTTCCCAAGCAATATCGTCAAAATCTTGACTTAGACATTCTGCATGAATTTCAACACCTTCAACATTATTATTGAAATATGTATCATCTTCAACAAAATAAATATCAGTTCTTTCCATATCTTTATATATAAAATAAACTCCGAGTAGAGAATGATTATCATCAGCATTATTAACTATAACAAACCCAATAAACAAAATGGATAAAAATGGCAAGAACATGAGAATTAGCTTTAACAAGCTCAACAGCACTATCCATCCTCTACGGGGAGTCTATACTACAAACTTAGTTAGCTTCAGAATCTTTATTCTTTTTATGAAGTTCAGTTTCAGTATCAATCATAATACATATAACTCGTTGGCTATCACTAGCAACATCAGCATGAGCTTTAACTAAAGCATCAATGAATAAATCATCTGTATATCTATATTCTCTACGAAGTCCACCATCAGCAGTAACTCTAAACTTATTCCATAAGAAGTCAACATAAGCACCTTTAGAATTACATATTCTTCCATCATCTTCAAGAGTATGAAGAATATTAAGAGAAGTATGGCGTCTAAATGCAGCATTGAATTTAACAATACAAACTACATCAAGAATATGTTGAGGAACATTAATTCCAACAGGAACACCACGTTTATCAGTCTTAGCATCTTTAAAGTCATTATCTTCATTAGCTTGACTAATAGCATTAGTTTGTTCTTCCTGTTTACGAACTTTACTTTGTTTCTTCTTCCTAGCTTTATTCTTAGGCTGAACAGTTTCATTACTAACAACAGCATTAACTTGTGTATCTTCTTCAGGAACAACAAGTTTACCTTCTTGTTTAGCTTCTTCTAAACTTTCAGCTATAGTTTTCTTTCTAGGCTTAGATTGAACATTACTAGTAACATTATCAAAAATTTACCATAACACTTATAAGTTTAAGATTAATATTATTATCAGTAGCAATATTACTCTACTGAACAACATGACAAATATAATAATTAAATATAATACTCCAAATATATTATAATTTATTTATACTATAATTCTAACTAATAATCAATAGCTATATTAAAATAACTAAAATAGTTATAGCAATAGGAATTAACTTACCACGAGTATAATAAATATCAATAGTATCAAGAGTATCATTAGTATAAAGAGAATCAGTAATATCAAGAATATTAAGAATATCATTAATAATATCACCAGTAATATTAGCATGACTAGTATTAATAGTCATTATAATACTGATAATATTAATAGTGCTATTATTAACTAGAACTAATGCTGTTAGTAATTATGACTAAAAAGTCTTATTAGACTTGATAATACTGTTAGAGCTAGTCTTAATACTGGGCTTAACGATAAAGTTCATGACGAAACTAGAGCTAAAGCTGATGTCAGAACTAATGTTGATAATGATGGTATAACCAAAGGTTATAATGAATGAGATTGAGAAGATGATAGTATAACTAATAGTTATAGTGGTTATAATGAAAAGTTATGGAGTTATAACGAGAAGTTATAGGAGAGAAAGAGAGGGAGTTGGAACAATAGGTTTAGATTGATTATTAGGAGTGTTATTAGGAGGATGAAGAGGAGGAGAAAGAAGAGCAGCAGGACTAGTCTCTTCAGCATGACCATCTCCACCCTCAATTCCACATTCACTACTCCAATAACCATTCTCATCTCCATATTCAACCTCAATTTAACCCTATTTGAACCACATCCAACTCCACCATCTCATTCTCCACAAACTCCACATTCACCACTTTCATCTCCATATCCTCTTTCTCCACATTCAATACCTCTAGTCACCTCTAATTTCACCTCTATAACTTTTTGTTATGAGAGTAAATCTCCATGACCAATATCAGTATAACAAAATGTTATAGGAGTAAATCATCATTAATTTCATTAGTAGAATTATCATCAGCAACCACATTATAATCATAGCTATCAAGACTATTATTAATAATACGAGCGATACCTTTTAATTTACCAGCAATACCAAGTCTATGCTTATTAACACTACCATATACTTGTTCAATATCATCAGCATTACCATTAGTAGTTAAATTGGTAATAGCAAAAGGAATATCAGCATCAGCAGGATAAAGTTTAGTAAGTTCAACAGAAGTAATAGAATTATCATTCTCAACTTCAATAGTAGTAATAATACGATGTACTTTCATGATGTTTAATATTAGGACAAGACTTATCAGACCTTGCAGCTAGGTCTTGATTGACAAGTCTTATCAGACTGTTAAGTTCGTTTGCTGCAATCTATTTAATGTCGATAATGAGCATTTCCATGTCGAACACTAGCGATAGCATCAACAAAACTATTGTTGATAACATCAGTGCTACCAACCCGAGGTCAGTAGCACCATGTTCATTAGAACGGCATATCGTCATCACTCATTGCAGTAGCAACAAAACTAGCTGCTTTAGCTTTAGCCTCGCGCTTGGCAGCAATGGCAGCACGAGCATCGTCCATAATCTGCTTGATAAGTACATTATATGCACCAACAAGAACAGGGTCAGTAGGCTGTTCGATACCTACAACATGATATACATATCTATCATAATCCACAACATTGTAAAGATTATCTTTACGAGTAAACGGATTACGGTCTTGTACACCAGCAGGTACAAACTGGCAAAGAACTTTGACAGCAACACCAGTCAGATACATACTAGCAAAACCGGCCTCAGCAGCTTCGCCAACATAGTTGACAAATCTACCGTAGAACTTGTCTTTGCGCATTACAAGCAGTATCTGATTGAATGGCATCTGAACAGCACCAAGCATACCCATTCGATGTGTACCATCAGGCATACTTTGAGCACCTTTGACAGGACTAGCAATAGTAACAAACGCATTGAGATAAGACTTGCCATTACGACCTGTACGTTCTTGACAATCAATATTAGTAATGACAGTAGTCATTACATAACTATGACCATCAGTACAAATGCGTCTAACAACATCATCAATGGTTTCCACTTGCGCAGAACTTTGGTTATCTGTATCAACAGTAGGTTGAACAGGTTGGTTAACACTAGTAGTTGGTTCAACTACGTTAACATTCTCAGGAGCAGCAGCAGCACTCTGTGCAGCTTGCGCTAAATCTTTAACGTCTGGCATGACTATTAAGTATTTAATTACGCTAATCAGTAGCATTACTGACAGTTGTTTTCGTTTCAACTGCAAAGTATTTAATGTTGATAATGAGCAACATCATCTAGTAGAGATTAATCTCTACTAAGATAACTAACAATAGCCGATAGTATTCCAAATACAACAGCAGTAATCTGTTCATCACTAGTTGGCTCTACTTTCAATGCTAGTATGATAGCTGGCATCATCAGTATGATTGCAACTAACAATAATGGTTTGTTTGTTTCATAATGATTAGTGTTAATAGTTAGTAATGTAATGAGATGAATAATCTCAATGTATTTAATGTTGATAATGAGAGTGAGAACTTTACTTTCTCCTAGAACTTGACGGGGGTAGTCAATCAAGTTTAACATGACCGGGGGTTATACTCACTAGCCTCACTATCACATTTATATACTCTATATTTATTATCATTATAATCTTTATCATTACCATTCTTACTATAACCATTATCAATCTTTTTATCTTCATTACTTCATTTTTAATATTTCCTTTATTCTCATTATTATTCTTACTATAATCATTATCATTATATCCAAACTAATCCTCGCCAATATCTATAACTTCAGTTGCATACAAATCTTTATTCGCAATTACAATACCTTTATCAGTATCATTTTTAAATAAAAACAAATTTATCAACTATAAGTCTATCTTTATCATCAAAAGTTTTTATTAATTTAGCTTCACTAATAATATTAATAAGTTTATTGACATCACCTCTAAATATATAAATAGGATTAACAACATAAATATTTTGTAAATTAGTTCTTTTAATAATATTTTCATCTTCAAGATAAGCAATGGCATTATAATAATCTCTACGATTAGGTTTAACTAAACCATAACCTTTAATTAAATCATGAGAAATATAAATAACATTACTATTAAATTTAATATTTCAGCAATATAACCAATAAAAGAAATAATAACAGCATATCTATTTTTTCTTATTATATCCCAAACTCTCATACCAATAGTAACAAAATTACGTTTAATACCAACTTCTTTACTAAGATGATAACCATTATCAAATTCAGCAACTATACCAGTTCTGGTACTTTTATTATAACTAAAAGGATTAGCAACAACAAGTTTTTGTTTTTCAAATTCTTCTAAACAATCAGCATTATAACAAACATCATTAACAAGTTTATTATAAACTTTACTAGGTTTAAAATCTTCTTTAAAAGTCATAACAATAATATTATTAAGTTTAACATAAAAATATATTACTCTAGGAAATTAGCGAAATGTGTTCCATAGATGGAACAACTTTCGTGCACAAAGGTAGTCATTTTTGCCACTTAATTTGCATACTGATGGAGAATTAGGTATTCAGCATGATACATAATATGTATTATAACTTATTGATAATCAATGTATTATAATTACTATAAAGATATATTATATAGATATATTATATAGATTCGCTGTGACCCGCTTCGAGCTTCGCTCTCCGCTATACTCCCGTGGAGGATGGATACAATCAGTATCAATCATATCAAGTTAATCAATACTATAATTATTATCATTATCTTTATTAATATTATCAATACTATTATGATTAAGTCTAGCTCATCTTCATCCTCCACGGGGAGTATGACTTGCATATTTATAATCATATAATCCTCTACGATTGAAATGTTAAAAATAGTTTTTCTCTTGGTAGATTCATTCAAACTCTTACATTTGCTAAAAACAATTAAGTTATGGGTAAAGATAAAAGTGAAACTAAACCTAAATACACTAGAGAATTTCATAGTGGAAAAAGGAATAAAAAAGAGATTAAAGTTCCAAGTAAACTTAAACTTGGAAATATAGGTATTGATAGTATTATTAAAACTAAATAATTTAGTGTTATGATTAAAGTTGAAAGTAAATTTAAAGATTTTGGTATTCAAATACCTACTGACATCAGCGAAATAACAAGTGAAGCACTTGACGCTGTTCTTACTAATGTAGTTATTGCTAAACATTATTGTGTTGTTGCTCTTTGCCAAAATGAAAGTTTGTTTGGTGTTATTAATAATAAAGTAAGTACAGTTGAAGTTATGCCAATTATTGCTAAGATTAGTAAAGAAGATGCTGAACTTATTGGTATGAATCAAATGGATAAGATTATTATTGACCGTTCTACTCTTGAACGTGGTTATCATCTTTATCTTAAACATAATGTTCTTAGTCCTCAATTTGTTAATAAGTATATTACTAATGATACTGAACTAACTCGTTCTATTACTGTTGGTACTTTTGGACAAAATCAAGGATATAAAAAGGACAGAAAGTTTGGTTTGTTGAATTTAAAGTTATAGCTATTAATGATTTAAGAGCTGCTATTACTGATAAACATAAAGCTATTAATCCTTTTGTTTATCATTCTGCTGAAAAAGCTAATTAGCCATTTCGTCTAAATAATCGAACTCTTCTTAGAACTACTTATGTATAATTTAAAATTATAGGTACTTGTGTTCTTGTTTATAGTAGTAATCTAAGAAGAGTTCTTAAACTTTCAATTATGGATTTTAAGACTAATACTAGTTTTAATATTGCTAATACTAGTTCTCAAGAAGATTTTGATGATGATTATATTCTTATTTATAAAGATATAAATAATATATTAGATGATATTGGATTTCAAGGTGATGATAGAATACTTTGTAAATCTATTATTGAAAGTCTTGAAAAAGAAGCTAGTATTAATATACGAAAAGATAAATGTGTTGCTATTCCTCATATTGGCACTATTCAAAAGAATTGGTATCGTTCCAAACTTATTAGTCATTATAAAGACTTTAAAGAAGCTAGAAAAAACTATGACTAAAGAAGAGTATAAAGAATATACTGCTAAAGTTATGGAAGAAGAAAAGCAAAAACATTATGAAGAAGAAGAAAAGATTAAGACTGAACTTAAGTTTAAAAAGAAACTTCTTCCTATTTGGATTAAACTAAGTAAAAAACATAGTGCTGCTTATGCTAATCTTTGGCTATATGCTATGGGTAAACTTGAAATTATTGAATTTGATGAAGAAGTAGAAGAAATATATGAACGGTTTGGAATTGGATTGGATGCTGACCATAGATGAAACTGGTATGCCAAAAGCTCCTACACTTAAACAACTTCTTGATAGAGATGTTAGTCTTCTTTATACTAGAGATAAATCTCCTAATAAAGAGATGTATGTTAAAGAAGTTGGAGTTATTTATTATCTTGGTGACCCTAAAGGTCCGTGTCTACAAGAAGGTCTTAGTGAAAAAGAAGCTCTTAAGAAAGCTATTGAAAACTTTGATTTACCTAAAAATTATCAACCTGATATTCTTGTTTGGAAACTTATTAAACGATATTATAACCAAAAAGCTGGTGCTGGTATGGAAGCTGTACTTAATATTAAGCGTGGTATTCATAATGTTGCTCTAGCTGCTAGTAAGTTAAATGAATTGTTGAATGACAAGTTATCTGATGGTGCTAGTCTAGAAGATGTTCCAGTTGTTATTGGTTATATGAAACAAATTAATGATTTAGCTAATCAGTTTCCAAACACGATTAAAGCTCTTAATGTAGCTGAAGAAAATCTTCTGTATGAACAAGAGAATGTTGCTGGTAGAGGTGGTGTTGAAATTACTAGTAGTATGATTGAAGAATAAACTGATGCTAATCTACTCCATCCTCTACGGGGAGTATAGCGTAGGCACGTAGTGCCGAAGCGTACCCAAGCTAGTGTTGAACTTAATAATGTTAATATGGAACTTAAAGATAAAAGATATAATGATATTAGACTTATTTTTCATGAAGAAGAACATAAATATAATGATAGTCTAGGTAATGATTATATTTCAACTACTACTATCCTTCATAATTATGCTCCAAAGTTCGATAAGAACTATTGGTTGAGAAAGAAGTCTAAAGAACTAGGAATAAGTGAGAAGAAACTGGAGGAACAATGGTCAACTATTACTAAAGAAGCTTGTGAACGTGGAACTAATACTCATAATGGTCTTGAAGATGGCGTTAAAGGAGCATCTATGTTTCAACAAGCTATTAATTATCTTGATAAACGTGAAGATGGTGTAATGGTTACTATTGCTGATATTCCAAATTTTGGTGCTAGTTATAAATTACTTAATCTTAAAGATTTTATTGAACTTACTAATAATCGTTATCCTCTTATTTATGATGCGTTTAAAATGTACACTGAAAGAGGATATAAGATTTATAGTGAGATTGGTATGTTTCTTATAGATTGGTTAATTAGTGGGACTATTGATATTCTTCTAGTTAATGAAGATACTAATTGTGCTGTTGTAGGTGATTGGAAAACAAATCGTGGTGGATTAAAATTTAGTAGTGGTTATTATAAGAAAGATAAAACAGTTAAACCTGCACAACAAACTAATGTTTGGGTTGATAAAGATGAACGACTCTTAGCTCCTCTTAATCATCTTCCTAATTGTAATGGTGCTATATATAATCTTCAACTTAGTATGTATGCTTTTGCTGTTGAATATATACTTGGTTTAACTATTAAAGGTATTTGGTTATGTCATATTGATAGTGATTTTGAACTTAATGAATATGGTATGCCAAAAAGATTTTCTGATGGTCTTTATCATATTAAAGAAAATCCTATTGAAACTACTAAATTTTTTACTATGAATTATCTACGTGATGATATTAATAAAGTTCTTAAAGATAGAGAATTACAAATTAAAGCTAGTGGTGTTCAAACTCAATTTAAACTTGCTATATGAAATTAAATAAAGACAATTTAATTGGAGTAATTATTGGTTTTATTGTTTTAGTTATATTTGCTATTTGTTTATCTAGTGGATGCACTAAACGTATTACTCCAGTTCCTGAAATTCGTTATGTTCCTGTTACTGATTCTACTGCTGTTAATGAATTAGTTCTAACTAAAGAATTGCTTCGTAGAACTCAAGATTCTCTTAACGCTTATAAATCTGATACTACAATTAGTGCTGATTATTTTGTAGCTAAATATAAACTTGAACGTATTAAATATTATAATGATATTGCTGGTAAAGGAAATAATATCAAATTTTTACGTTCATGGATTCGTAGAACTCTTGAAGAATAAAATATTATGTATATTATTAATCGTAGAAAAAATATAAGATTAATTAGCAATGAACACGCTCTTGATGATAAACTTATAGTTGTAATTTATAAAGTTCAAATTAAAGTTCTTTGGTTTTGGATTACAATTAAAGAATTTGATGAATATGAATATTATGACGCTGTTGATTGTTTTAGATATTGTACTAATCCTTATATAAATTAAATTATGGCTTACTTTGGAGATGCTTTTAAAAAACTATCTATTAAAGAAGGTGGTTATGTAAACGATAAAGATGATGCTGGTGGAGAAACTTATAGAGGTATCAGTCGTAAATATAATCCTACTTGGCAAGGTTGGACTATGATTGATTCTTATAAGAAACATTATACTGTTGGTAGTAAAGAGTTTAAGTCTAAGCTTGATAATGATGGTCAGCTTCAGAAACTTGTTTGGGAAAAGTATAAAATAGGTTATTGGGATGTATTTGAACTTGATGATTTTAATAGTCAGAGAGTTGCTGAACAATTATTTGATACTAACGTGAATTGTGGTCAAGTTGCAGCTATCAAGATGGCTCAAAGAGTTCTTGGTCTTAAAGAAACTGGTAGATGGAACCTTGATTTGCTTAATAAACTTATAGAAATAAAAGATTAACTTAATACTGTATAGAATTATGAAGAAGATGTTAATAGCAATATTTATAATAGCGATTATTAATTTATGTGTTACTCTGTATTTATCAATAAGTCATTTTAGTGTAGAAGCCAATTCATATAATAAAAGTGACACTGCTATTAATCATGTTCGGATTGATTCTATACAGTTAGTTATAACTGAAAGAGAAAGTATAGTTTATAAACTTAAAGAACATGAAAAAGATATTGAAGATAAAGTTATTAGTCTTAATGACAGTGCTACTTGGGAGTTATTCAAGAAGTTGGTGTCAGAGTGAGATTGATAATATAGTGCATCCTCCACGGGGAGTCAACACTACTGATACAACTGTTCTTGTCCCTATTAATATGATTAAGATTGCTAATACTAAAATTATTAAAGCTAAACTTTATAAAGATATTATTAACGAACAAGATAGTATAATTAATCTCCATAAGATTAAATATAATGCTCTTTATAAAGAAGTTGAAACTTTACAAAATAATCTTGATAATAGTAATAAAGTAAATGATAATTTAAATAAGTCTATTGAACGTATTAAACGTAAGAATAGATATTTGGTAAGCGGTGGTGCTGTTTGCGCTATCGCTTTTGTTGTTTGTTTACTAGTTAAATAAAATATTATGGCTGATGGTAAATATCCTTTTCTAGAATACATTGAAGAACCTGATAAAGAGAAAAAGTATAAGAAAGCTAGTGATTGTGGATGGTATGACCTCATAATAACTTTTTAATTGGAGATAGTGGTGGCTTTCTTTTAAATATTAGACCTGGCAAATTTGTTAATACTGAACTTTTTAATGAAGCTGCTAGAACATATCAAGCCACAGGTAGATATACACAATTTAAAGTTGATAGTATTCCTCATAGACAATTTAGACGTAGAGAATGTGATAGACGACGTAATGGTTTTTCTGCTCCTTGTTGGCAAAATCCGGATGGAAGTATAGAAGATGTTTGGATAACAGGTGGTCATTATAATTTTCTTAATTATACTCGTATGGAACGTACAGATGAATCATCTGTTATTGTTACTGAACATGGAGCTACTGCTAAAAAAATTTATAGTTTTCCTAGTTTTATTGATGCTCAATTTTGGACTTGGCAAATTATAGAATTTTGTAGACGTAATGGTTTACATCTTATTATTGATAAAACTCGACGTGGAGGTTTTTCTTATATTATGGCTGCTGATAGTTCTAATGAAGTTAACTTATCTAAGCATAAAGTTGTTATTCATGTTGCAGCTGATAATAAGTATTTAATTAAACAAGGAGGTTTAAGTGATTTTGCTGTTAATAACTTAAAGTTCTTTGAAGAAAAGACTCCATTTAAAAGAGGTATATATAGTCCTACTACTGATAGTTTTAAACTTGGTTATCGTATGAAAAATGGAGTTGAAGCTGATGATAGTTGGTCTAGTTCTCTTTTAAGTGTTAGTGCTAATAATAATCCTGACTGTGCTATTGGTAAAGATGCTGTTACAATTAAAGTTGAAGAGCTATCTACAATGCAGAACTTTGATGAGTTTATGAATGTAACTGAACCTACAATGACTGTTGGTACTCGTACTACTGGTACTCTTATGGCTTGGGGAACTGCTACTGCTGCTAATATGCAAATATTTGAACAAAACTTTTATAATCCTAGAGCATTTGGATTTATGGCTTTTGAAAATGTTTTTGATAATGATGCTCGTAATGAAGTTTGTGGATTTTTTAAATCTTATGCTTGGGGTCTTGAAGGAGAGATAGATGGAGTTAAAGGATTTGATGAAGATGGAAATAGTAATCTACGAATAGGACTTCAACTTGCTGCACGAGAAAGAGTTGAAAAGAAAAAGACTGCTAAGACTTTTGCAGAATATCTTAATTATCTTGGTCAGCGTGCTTTATTTCCTGCTGAATCTTTTAGTAGTGCTAGTGAAAATATATTTAGTAGTGAGGCTCTTAATAAGTTTGAAGATAAACTTAGAGTTGATAATAGTTATAAGTTTTATACTGATGGTGAACTATTTGAAGATGGAACTAAAAAGATTTATTTTAAATCTAATGCTCGTATAAGAATTGAAAATCCTGATATGAAAACTTATGATTATATTCAAGGAGTTCCTAGACGTGGTAACGAAGACCCTCATGGTTGTATAAGAGTTTGGTTTGCTCCTGAATATGAAGAAACATATATTGGCGATAGGCTTATAAGAAGTATTCTTCCCGGTACTTATGTTGCAGTTTATGACCCTGTTGGTATTGATAAAGATAAAAAAGAAATTACTGATAGACATTCTCATAATAGTATATTTGTTATTGAAATGCCTAGAGAACGTAATGGATTTAAACCTAAGTTGTGTGCTGCATATTATGGACGTACTGAAAGACTAGAAGAAGCTGATGAAAAGTTTTATCGACTATGTAAATGGTATAATTGTATTGGTACTGGACTTGTAGAAATAAATCGTGGTGAAACTGTTTCTAACTTTCGTAAATGGAAAGCTACTAAATATCTAGGTTATGAACCTTTATATGTTTGGGATTCTGCTGTTAAAGAAAAAGTTAGTACTAGTTATGGTTATAATATTGGTAGTGGTCCTAAGAAACTAGATGGTCTTCGACTTCTTAAAGAGTTCTTATATGAAGTTATTGGTAAGAATGAATTTGGAGAAGATATTTATGTTTTTGAAAGATTTCTTGATTATCAAACAATTCTTGAACTTAAAAAGTTTAATGCTGAAGGTAACTTTGACCGTATATCTAGTCTTATACTTTTGGGTATATATTGGAAATCTATTGATATTAAAGGTAAACGAGAACTTGCTAGTCGTAAGAAAGTTACAGAAGATAATGATAAAACAGATATTTTTAATAGACAATGGTTTTAAGATTAAATAGATAAAGATATGTATAATTTTGGTAGACTTGATTTTCCTAATCAGCACGTTAGTTATGCTGAAAAACAAGAAGTTGATTGGTATGCTAAATGTTGTGATTATGTTATAGAAGCTGGTATTGCTTGTAAAGCTGATTTTAATGTAGAAGAAAAGTTTAATATTCTTCTTGGTAATATTCCTAGAGAATATTATAGAAAAACTCTTAATCCTTATAATGAGAAAGATGAAAATCTAACTCGTTTTCCAGCTACTATGCGTAATTATGATATGATGAAAGGTATTATTAGAAGATATATTGGTGAATATATTAAGAATCCACATGATTTTATTGTTGGAGCTAATAATCCTGAAGTTGTATTTGCTAGAGATGCTGAACTTGGTAAACAAATTATGATGCTTGCTGAACAAGCTGTTGCTAAAAAGATACAAGAAAGTTATATGCAGTTTGTTAATGAAGGTAATAATCCTGAACAATTTAATCCTGAACAAGCTGTTGATATTGAAGCTTTTATTAAAGAATTTAATGAAAATTTTATTGATGATATTAGTGCACAAGGACAGGATTTAATTAATGTTATTGATGACCTTACTGATGCTTTTACTATATATGCTAGAGCTTATTTTGAATTTGTTGCTTTTGGAGCTTGTTATACATATAGAGATGTTGTAGGTAATCAATTAATTAAACGTGTTGTTAGTGTTAGAGATGCTTTTCCTGTTCCTAACGATAATATGTTTGCAGAAGATTATGATATGTTTGCTGAACGTCGTATGCTAACTAAACAGCAAATTATAGATGAATTTTATGAATATCTTTCTGAAAAAGAACGTGAAGCTCTTGATACATATTATCAATATAGTGCTACTACTTCTAGTGATAAAGCACTTTTAAATTGGGATAAATATATGTATTATTTTGGTGATATATGTAGTAAATTTAATAAAGATGATTTACAACATATTAAGAACACTAATATAATGGCTCGTGATGCTAATAATGGTTTATTTGAAGTTTGGCATACTGTTTGGAGAGGTGAAATAAAAGAAGGTATTCTTACATATAGTAATGGAGCATTTGTTACAACAAGAATTGTTGATGAAACTTATCAGCTTAACCCTGCTGGTGGTGATATTAGTATTGAATGGGTGTGGCGTCCACAAGTTTATGAGAGCGTTAGAATTGGCTCTCGTGCTACAAGTATATATCCTTATAAGGCTCGTCCTATTGCTTACAATAGAAATGGCAAACTTCCTTATAATGGTATTGCAGAACTTTTGCCTGGTTTTGGAAGATTTAGTGTTGTAGATACAGTCATTCCTTATCAAGTATTTCGTAATATAGTTTCTTATCATAGAGAAATGGCTATTGCTAAAAATAAGATGAATGTTCTTATGATTGCTAAATCTCTTCTTGGTAGAAAACCTGCTGAAACTATATATCGTATGGCTGCTGATGGTGTACTTTATATTGATGATGAAGATGATGCTAATTTAGTTAAAGCACAAAATGTTCGTTATCTTGAAAGTCGTATGAATAATTATATTACGGAACTTGGGCAACTTATTCAAGAAATTGAACAGACTGCTAAAATGGAATGTGATATGACTCCACAACGTTATGGTGAGATTGCTAATAGTGCTGGTAAAGGAGTTACTGATGAAGCAGTTATTCGTGGAAGTATGGGTTCTGTTATTATTGAATTTATATTTGATAAAATGAGAGAACGAGATTATCAAGCTGAAATGGATTATACTAAACTTGCTTGGATTGATGGTCTTAATACTTCTTATAAAACTAAAGATGGCGATATTAGATATTTAAGTCTTGATGTTAATAGTCATATATTTGCTAACTATATTGTTACTTGTAAAACTTCTGTTAAAGAACGTGAGAAACTTGAACAATATAAACAGCTTGCATTTAGTGCTGCTCAAAATGGTAATATGGATATGGCTAATGCTGCTATACGTGGAGATAATGTTGCTCAAATTAGTAAGCTTATTGATAAGTATCAAAATATTCAACGTGAACATGAACTTGATGTTGAACGTGTTTCTCAACAAACAGAACAACTTCGTCAAGAATTTGAACTTGCTAAGATTGATAGAAAAGCAGAACAAGATAGAGAAACTATTAGAGTTGAAAAATATCTTGATGGTCAAATTGAAGCTATGAAAGCAAATGCTAATATTATGAGTTTTGATAATGGTCTTAGCGATGCTGAAAAGAGTCAAGCTGAAGAACGTATGGAAAATGCTAGACTTAATATTGAACGTAGTAAACTTAGTTAGATGCTCAAAAGGCTTCAGTTGAAGCACAACTTAAAGAAAAAGAATTAGCTGTTAAACTTAAAGAAAGTGATGATAAAGTCAAGATTGCAAAAACGAATAAAAATCGTTATGATAGTAAAAGTAAATAATCGGCTGTACTTCTAAATTTTGTTCATAATAGGGCTGGACTTGCTTGTGAAAGTAGGTTCAGCCCATTTTCATTTTTCTTTACATCACATGAGCCATTTTAAGCTCATTTTAAGCACTTTATTCATTTCGTGATAGATTAATCATTATGATAAAATTTGATTCATACACGGCTTCTCTGAAAGCGACAGGTTAGGTTATCAGTAATAAATATCCTAGTTAGCAATAGTATGTTAGTCGGCAAATCGGCTTAAAGGTGAACATATTTTAACGATACAAGTAAAACTCATATTATTATTATAGTTTATATTTGTGATATAGTAATTAATTAAAAACAAAGAGTTATGCCTAATTTTGATAGTTTTGGTTTTAATGGTGAAACATCTAATGGTGATGGAAAACCTACTGACGACATTACAGACCTTGATACAGGTAAAACAGGGCAGTTAGATGCTAATGGTAATCCTATTGATGATATTACTAATAATGGTAATGGAGATGGGAATAGTGATTCTAATGCTAATAAAGATAACCAATCTTCATCCTCCACGGGGGGTAAGCCTAATGACAAAGCGAATGACGCTGATGCTGAACATGGTTTAGAAGAAGGTACTATTATCGAAGATGGAGATAATAAATATACTGTTGATAAAGACGGTAATCTTATTGACGATAAAGGTAATATCTTTAAAGCTAAAAACGAAGTTGCTGCTTATCTTAAAGAATTTGAAGTAGAAGATACTAAAGAAGAAAATACTATTGATGTTAAATCAATTCAAGAACTTGTAGGTGTTTCTGTTACTTCAGAAGATGGTAAACCAGTTGCTTTTGATAATACTCCTCAAGGAGTTGCAAGTTATATTCAATCCGTTATTGATTTAAAACGTGACGAATTTGCTCAAGCTGGTGTTAATAAATTATTTGAAGATTATCCTATTGTTGGTGATTTTCTTAATTATTATGTTGCAAATGGTAATTCATTTGAAGGCTTTGGTGAACTTCGAGATAGAAGCGGTATTGAAGTAGATGAAAATAATGTAAGTCAACAAGAAGCTATTGTTCGTGAGGCGTTTAAGGAATTTAATCGTCGTGGTAATGTTGATAAGTATATTCAATATCTTAAAGATAGTAATGAACTTTTCAATGTTGCTAAAGAAGAACTTGAAGCTCTTCAGAAAGCTGATAACGAAATGCGTGAAGCTAATGCTAAAGAAGCTATGCGAGTTAAAGCAGAAGAAGAGAAACAACTTGTGGAATTTTGGAATGGAGTTAAAGAATGTATTGATAAACGACAAATTGCTGGTTATCGTATTCCTGAAACTGTTATTATTGAACGTAATGGAAAACAAATTTCTACTACTCCAGAAGATTTCTTCAATTATGTTTATCAAGTTGATGATAAAGGACTTTCTCGTTATGAAAATGATTTAATGAAGTTATCTCCTGCTGAAAGACGCGATGAAGAACTGCTTAAGGCTTGGCTTAAATATACAGGTAAAGGTTATGATAGTTTGATAGAAATGGCTGTTTCTGATAAAGAAGCTAAAAAGTTGAAACTTACTGCTAGTCAACGTAAATCTACAAAAGGAGCTATTAAAATAACTAAACCTGACAGTAAAAAAGACGTTCTGAAAGATGAGCGTTTTGGTTATTAACATAATAGTAAATTTGTAGATGAAAACATTACGTGTTATTGGACAAACTCGTTATGAAGATAGAGGTTATTCTAATGAAGAATCAATTGCTTATCTTCAGCTTCAAAAGCCAGAAGAAATTAATAGTTTTCTGACTTATAATTATGGTATGGATGATGACCGTTTTCCTTTAAGTTTTATTACTGAAGGTCAAGGTAGTCGTGGTATTAAAGATGTTGCTACTGTACAATGGACTTGGAAAACTATGGGTCGTATGAAGTTTACAGACTTTGTAACTTACTTTAATACTGCTGTTACTAAACCCGGTCAAAATGGTAGTGAATTTGAAGTTCATTTCTCTACTCATTGGTTTATTGAACAACATGGTCTTACTGCTCCCGATGGCGTTACTCAAGTTCGTATTCAGAAAGACTTAGGTGAATCTGCTTATGGTTATGCTTATCTTTTGAAACTTACTTCTCCTAATCCTGATGCTTATGTTGACCCTCAATGGTTGGCTAAAGGTATGTATTGGGCAATGAGTGCTCCTACTGTTTCTGAATCTTATTCTAAAGGTAACAGAAGCAATACTATGGGGCCTGCTGGAATGACTTCTCAACTTGAGTTTTATCGTTATTCTAAAGAAATAGCTGGTAATCTTGCTAATGTTGTTACTCAATATCAATTCCAAAATGATAATGGTGGTACTTCTAATCTTTGGATTAACGAAGAGATGCGACAGTTCAACTTGCACATGAGAGTAATGAACGAAGAACGTTTGTGGAAGTCTGAATATAACCGTTTACCTGATGGTACTATTCCTTTGAAAGACCATGATAATGGTAAACCTATTCCTCGTACTGCTGGTATGTTAGAAATTTGTCGTGAATCTAACTACGATACTTATGGTGAAGTTCTGACTGTTAACAAACTTGAACGTACAATCGGTGATGTTCTTGACCGTGATACTCAAGATGGCGATAAGAATGTAGCTCTTATGGGTGGCAAAGGATTTATTCGTGACTTTGAAATGGCTATCAGACTGATGCTAAAGAAAACGGATTTATTACTCCTCTTGGTGAAAGATGATTCAAGATAATGGTGATGGTCTTTCTTATGGACGTTACTTTAATAAGTATAAAACTCCAGATGGATATACTATTACTGTTATTCATAATGCTTATTTCGATAAGGGTACTGATGCTGAAGCTGCTAAGCAAAATGGTATGATTCATCCTACTACTGGCTTGCCTATTACTTCTCATCAAGCTGCTTTAATTGATATGAGTAATTATAAAGGTAATCAGAATGTTCGTATAGTACGTCAAAAAGGACAGGCTTATAAAGCTAAAGTTATCGAAGGTATGACTGATATTCCTGCTTGCTGGGGATTGCCTAATACTAATCATGCAGCTACTGAAATTGATATGGCTCGTTATGAAGTTAAAGGCTCTATTGGTTTGCAGGTAGATAACACTACTAAGATGTTCTTATTGAAATGTGTATTATAATCATTTAAAAGAAGCTATTTAAGATATGGATTTTAACAAAGTAAATGAAGCTAATAAAGCAGGAGAAAATACTCCTGCTGCTTCTAATATAAATACAGATAAACAGGTTATACCCCCCGTAGAGGATGGAGTAGATAAACAGCCTGCTAATACAGTAGGATTTAGAGATGAAAGTCTTGATGAACCTTATACTGAAAAACGAACTATTACTATTAATTTAGTTACTAATTATTCATTATATCGTAGAGTTAATGATAAAACATTACCTAAACGAATGGATAAGATTGGTAGTTGTGTTCGTAGTTCTCGTACTCTTTCTTCTAATAAAGGTGAGATTGAATCTTATTTTCCTGCTTTAATTGGTCTTGCTCCTAATAATGAAAACTTTATTTCACGGGTTAAGGCTTATCTTAATAATATTAGTGTTTCAGTTGATGAACTAGGTAAGACTTTTGATATTTCTTTCTTTTGGAATCGTAAACGAGATTATCTTCGTTTTAGAGCCGAAGAAGAAGCTATTGAAACTGCTTATATGAATAGTGACCGTAAAGGAGTTAAAGAACTTAGAGAAGCTCTTGAAGCTAAGATTACTAAGTTAAATCTTCTTGAAAGTGAAAAGTATAAATATGGTTATCCTATTGTTCTTGATGATTATCTAATTTATCGTCATTGTTTATTGTATAAAGATGTAGCTAAAGATATTGCTCTTATTAATTCTGACCCATCTATTAGATTTTATTTTAAAGATGACCAAAGAGAAGCTGAGCGTCTTGCTAAACATCGTCAGGAAATTAATTCTGCTAAAGGCAATTATGTTAAACTTCTCACGAATAGTGATTTGTTTGATGCTGTATTTATTCAATACTGTGTTGCCAATAATATTAATATTCCTAACGGTATGGCTATGGATACTGTCGATAAACAAACTCATCTTGATAAATTTAGTACAAATGAACCTGCTAAGTTTAATAAACTTTGCAATGATAAAGATATTACTATTAAATCTTTAATTGAGGTTCTTATTTCTCGTGGAGAATTTATCAGAGCAATTCATAATCAGAATATTACTACTCCTGATGGTGAGTTCATTGGTGCTAATGTTAAGGAAGCTGTTACATGGTTTAAGAATCCTACCAATAGTGCTCTTGTTAGTGCTTATAAAAATAAACTTAAAAACATTTGATTATGAACATTGGGGAGATGCACGTGACGTTCAGAGAACTGGCACAACAGATGGGTATGCAGACCGTTCGTGCTATTCTCATGGAAGATATAGATATTTGTCTTAATGCTGCTATAATTGAAAAAGCTAGAAATGTAATAGTAGAAAATGTCGGACCTGTTCCTTATAATGATAAGGTTGCTCGACAAAATGCTTCTATTAGTCCTGTTAATGCTCTTAGAACTTTATACACAGCGGTACTGTTAACGGCGGAGATATTACAGGTGGTGGAACAGAAGTTGACCCTTATAAAATTAATATTGATAGCGACGGAATAATGCTATATACAGGCTTTCAAGTTAGTTATAATGGTAAGACAATTTATGATTGCAGAATTATTGAAGCTGAAGATTTAGGTCAAACGCTAAGAGATTTCTGTAATCGTGCTGCGAAAGATGCTCCGATAGTTACTATATTTGGAGATGAATCTGGTATCAATGTTGATATATATACTGGGCGTAATAATACAGTTAAACCTCAATTAGTTAAATATCTTTATATCAAAGAACCTGCTAAAGTTAAGTTTGATGAAGATAGAGAAGAAGATTGGGTTAATTGTGATTTACCTCCTTATTTACATATGGAAATAGTTATGCGTGCAGTACAGATTTATCTTGCTAGTATTGGTGCTACTTCTAATGGAGCTGATAAACAAAGTTAAACTCTAAATTAAATTAAAAATGAGACAGTTTTTGTTGGCGGGCAACGTCGCTTATGGAGCAAGTTTGCCTCTTGCTACTGGAGCGGTTGCTTTTACTTATCTTGCTAATGGCAAGGAAACTATTGACGCTGACGGTACTAAGATTACCGATAAGTTTTACATTAATCTTGGTCGTGAAGCAAATGGTCCAGTAGTTCTTCCAGCTTATAAGAAACATCTTACTTTTGTTAAAGGTGCTTATCAAGCTGCTACTACTTTTTCTGCTAATCTTACTATCGGAGATGTAAATGCTTATTCTGATTATTCTATTATGATTGTGAAAAAAGGGTTAAAGTTCAATGAACGTAATCGTTGGACTGCTACCATTCATACTGGTCTTAATCCTACTGCTAATGATGTAGCAAAGAAATTAGCTAACCAAATTAATAATAATACTGTTGGACATGGTATTAAAGCATCTGTTGCTGAGGCTAAAATCACTCTAACTGCTGAGTCTAAAGGTATTGATTATGAAATTCTTGGAGCTGATGAATTAGTTGGTATTGCAGTCACAGTTACAGCTACTGGTTTTCCTGCATATGGAGATGCGGCTTATATTACTGATTTGGCTAATAAAGCTGCTGCCGATGCTGGTATCGAATATACTTATCGAGATACTTATACTGAACTGTATCCTACATATCCGCTTAATCCTTTGAAACAACCTGATAGTGCAGATGCTGGATATACTATCTTTACTCTTCGTTTTGCTGTTCCACGTGAAATGAAAACTAGAGATGAAGTTGTTCATCAGATTGTACAAATAGCATTCCCAACTGGAGCTACTGCTATTGCAACTGTTGAAACTATCCTTAAAGCTATTGCTACTGAAGAAAAAGCATAACCTACTACCCGACTTGATTAGGTAAATATTAGGTAATATTAATCAAATAGGGGCTATTGGTGTTAGCATTAGTGTTAATACTGATAGTCCCTATTTTCGTATTCATAAAAATGGAATTAATACAAAATGCCTTTGAACAAGGTCTTATTCCCGGTATTGTTATTGTTATTTATCTTATAATTAATAAGATAATTGATAATAACAAAAGAAATCCTTTAGATGATATTGCCAAACTTCTTGACATAGTTACTAGAGATATTATTGAAAAAGATAGAGAAAAATCTAAAGCTGTTATTTCTATTACTATGGTTAATGCAGCTTCGGAATGTGCAAAGTTTGTTGCTTCAACTATTATTACTAATAATGTTAATAATAATCGTGACCAAATAGAATATAACGCTAGACATTTAGTTAATAGTGTTTATTATGATGCTTATTCTAAACTTAATATGTATCGTGGTGATGAAGATTATCTTAGTCATTATATGAAAGAAGAATGGAAAGAAGATATTTATAGTGATATTATAAATATTGTCTATAATAAAAATCTTAATTCTAATCAACGTATTCTTGCGTTTAATAAACGTATTGATATTAGAGTTAATGATTATACTGCTTATATTATTAATAAGGCATTTAAATAAGATGATATTATGATAAGAGGTTATATTAGTAATCCAAAACAGCTATCGAAAGAGATGCAATTACGCATTGCAAGTATGGCTGAAAAACAGGTGAGAATAGCAGAATTAGGCTTCCCATTGAACGAAAAAAAATTGGTGCAAACTAACACAAGGACAAATTTTAATTCAAGCACTAGAAGCCTTAGAATTGCTTTCTGATGAGCAACAAAAATCAATTATTAATTCATACAATAACTTGATGTTAGAATGAGTGAACAAATAGATGATAATTATGTTAATGGTGTCTATGTAAAAGCTGATGGAACTGAACAAGTTGAGATTAGTCCTCAATATGTTTATATGACTGTTCCTAGCAAATATGTTTGTGTTTATCATAAACTATTAGTTCTTATGGCACAATATGGACTTGATATGCTTAATGATTGTTCTGCTACTTGTAAAGGTAATAATAAAAATATTGTTACTTGTTGGAATATGTTTCAATCTGCTATGGCGGCATATCAACTTGGTCAAGATAAACTTGCTGAAACTCTTCTTAAATATATTAAAGGTCAACTTAATATTATTTATGAAGGTAGTGAACAAGTTCAGTATAGTGGTTCTATTACGCTTCCTGTTGATGAAGAAGGTAAAATTCATGCAATAGTTAGTTGTGGAGATGCTCCTAAATTTTATGTTGACCCTGAAACTGGTAAACTTTGGGAGAAGAAAGAAGAAGGCAAAGAATATAATGAAACTTATAGTCTTAGTGATGTTGATTATGATAATGAATAATGTGAATGTGTTCCATCCTCTACGGGGGGTCTACACTATGAATTTAGTAAACCTAGAGAACGTATGAAAACAATAGAAGAAGAACTTGGTAAAGTTAGTCTTACTTGTAATGGTCAATGGAATGATAGACCTTATGAAAGACTATGTATAGTTCATGATGGTTTCTATGCTAGCTATATATCTCGTAAAGCTGTTCCTGCTGGTATTCCTTTATCTAATGAAGAATATTGGCAACCTATTGCTAAACTTCGAGAAGATTTAGTTATTGATTATGAAACTTTCAAGAAAGAAATACTTGAACTTATTGCTGTTGTTCAAAGAGGTCTTAAAGCTGCTAGAATTGTAGTATCTACGATGGAAGATAGAGATGCTCTTACATGGGAACAAATTGGAGTAGGTTGTGAAGTTTATGTTATTGAAACTAAAAAGAGTTATATTCTTGATGAAATAACTCCTGTTACTAATGCAAAGAAATGGCATCTTGAAGCTGACTCTGAAATTGGTTCTAAATTTGTAGAATCATTTAGTGGTATGTTTCCAAGAGCAATTGCAGAACGTGCAGTTGCTGATGAATTTGGTATTAATATTCAAGATAATTATCTTCGTCGTAATGTTGTAGTTAATTATATGGCTCATGTACTTAAACAGTATTTTGAAGATAATGCTGTTCAAATACTTGAAGGTCAGATTACTCCTGAAATGCTTAGTGAATCTGTTAAACAAATGTTTACTGCTTCACAGATTACTAATGCAGCTGATGAAGAAGATTTAACAGTTGTTGATAATCTTCTTAAATTTGCAGATAAAGACTATAATACAAATGATTATAGTGGAAAGGCTCGTAAATATCTTCGTAAGAATATGATTAGTGGTGTTAATACTCTTACTCAAGATATGATTAACGAGCCTAATACTATTTATATACTTCAATATGATTATTGTTTAGCTGGACAAACTATTGAACTTCCAGATAATAGTATAATTCTTTGGAGAGGTGGTAGATTATATGATGGAGCTGTTAAACTAAATAAATGTAGACTTCTTAGTAATTATCGTCAGGAAGATATGTTTGATAAAGAAACTATATCTTTAGATGGTGATTGGGCTAAAGGTCAAATACTTTATCATCCTCTTGATTTAGGTGAAGATAATAAACAAGTTGAAATTGTTGGTTGGGGTGGAACTTATACTAATGATTTTTATTGGTTTTGGGATGGTGAAAAATGGGTAAGTATGGGTTTTGATTTATCTGTATATCTTACTCGTGCTGAATTTGAAGCTTTCTTAGAGAAGTTAAGAGAAGAGATGGAAAAGTTTTATGCTTGGCTTCTTGCAGAACTTAAAAAGATTAATGACCATCTTGAAATTCATGACCAACAAATATCTGAATTACAACAAGATATAACTGATATTAATACTAGAATTGATAATCTTATTACTGAATATAATGCTAAATTTGAAGATATTTATAATAAGATTGGAGATTTAAATAATAATATTGAAGGTAGTATTAATAATCTTGAGCAATATATTAATAATAAGATTGAAGAAATTCTTAATAAAATAAACCAAAGTGGTAGTAATATCAGTAATGAGTATAAACAATATTTTGAAAGTAATTATGTATCAATGTTTAAAAATAAGATTAGACCGGGTACTAATATTACTTTTGTTGAAAACTCTGATGGTACTATTACTATTAATGCTACAGGTGGTGGTTCTGGCGGCGGTGGATTAACCGAACAAGAAGTAAGAGATATTGTTAATTCTATGCTTAATAATTATTATACTAAGTCTGAAATTAATGATATTATTGCTGGTATTGAAGGCGGTGGAGGAAGTGGTGGAGATGGCACTCATAATGTTATGTCTACTACTCAACTCGGTGAAGCTAGAACAGGTAAATATCTTACTATGAGTAAGTTTGCTGATAGTGAAACTAAACCTAGTAGACTTGATGTAGATTTTAATTCTCTCTATACTGATATTAAAAATAAATTAGTTGGAGAAGGATTTGGACAAGGTGGTGGAAGTGGAGAAGGTGGTGGAGTTGCTTCTAGTCAAATTCAATCTTGGATTGCTGCTGTTGTTCCTATTGGTTCTATCATGCTTTGGGATGATTCTAATCCTCCTGCTGGATGGGAAGTTTATACTGCTGCACAAGGGCGTTTTGTTATGGGTTATATACCTAATGGTATTAATATTTATAATAATCCTAAACAAGGAAATCTTGATTGGAAAACAGTTCTTGAAAATATTAAAGATACATATGACCCTGCTGCTCCGGGTCGTAATGTAAGTGCATATGGATTTTATATTGGTGGTACTGATTTGCCTCTACATCAACATGCTGTTGCTGTTGGTAAAACTAAATCCGGTGATAATAACCATCAAGTTATAACGCCAAGTAACTGGAGATTTATATCAGGTGATTTAGATGGTGATGTTAGCAATGGTTGGCCTTATGGTGCTGACCGAAGTAGATTGATAATCTTGGTATTAATCGTTCTACTAATTGGTATATGACTGGGCCTAATATTAGTAATAATGGTGAAATGACTTGGCAACAAATAAGTGGTAATAGATGGACAGGTAATTATCTTGCTATTAATAAACTTATGCCTACTATTGCTTTACATTATATTAAACGTGTTTCTAATCCGTGGTAATTATGGTTGAAGAAGAAAATATTTTTGTTGGTACTAATTGCCAATCTTTTGACCCTAATAAAGTTCAGTGCGATAAAGAGGGCAATATGCCAATTCATATACTAGATAAGTATTGTGAAGAAAATGATACTAGATATAATATATATCCTTTAACTGTTATACAAGCTATATTTGATGGTAAAACTGGTACTAGACTTGATAGAATACTAGCTGCTTGCAATAGTGTTTATTTAACTTGGGAAGGTACTTTTACTGATACTGTTAATAAACTTGATAAAATTTATCGTCGTAAAGGATATATTATTACTTATCGTGATGAAACTAATGTTAATTGGACACAACGATATAATAGTGATGATATTAGTGATTCTGCTTGGACTAATCCCGATAATTGGGAAGGATGGTCTTTTGATACTGTTATTAAAGATTTAGCAGAAGCTCTTGAAGAAATATTTAGTAATATAGGTGATTATAAAGATTTTCTTGATATTATTACTGGTTTTATTAATGATTTTGTTATTAATGTGTTTAATAATATTAATAATTATCCTAAACTAGTTGAAATTATTAAGAATAGTACGGTTGAAAGTTTGCCTATTATTATTAGAGATATATTTAATAATATTAATGAATATCCTGAGCTTAAAGAGATATTTAATCAATATATTAAACAATGGACTGAATCTATTTTTAATAATATTTCTTCTTATCCTGCTCTTAATCAATTTATAACTAATGCTATTAATGCTCATGTAGAAACTACTATTGGTAATATATTTAATAATATTGATAATTATCCTGCGATTAAGAATCTTATTATTACTAATACTGTTAATAAAGTAGTTGATATATTTAAGAATATTAGTCAATATCCAGAATTACAAGAAGCTATACAGAATAACATTAATGAACGTGTTGATTATATATTTAATAATATTAATAATTATCCTGAACTTATTGGTATTCTTTCTGATTTAGTTTGTAATTGTGTTAAGAATATATTTGCTAATATTAATAATTATCCGGGTCTTGTTACTTGTATTAATAATGCTGTAAATAGTAGAGTTGATTATATTTTCAATAATATTGATAGATTTCCTATTCTTAAGAATCTTATTGAAACTAAAGTAGAATCTAGAGTTACTTATATATTTGAACATATTAATAACTTTACTGAACTACTTAATGTTATTAAAGGTAATATAGAAAATATCTTTGATAATATTGATAATCATCCTAATCTTAAAGTTGTTATTGAGAATAAGGTTAAATCTACAGTTGAACATATTCTTAGTAATATAGATAATTATCCTATTATTAAAGAGAAGATTATTCAATTCTGTAATGAAGCTATTGAGGCTAAACGTGGTGTAGCTAATGGTATTGCTAGTCTTGATGGAGATGGTAAAGTTCCAGCAAGTCAATTACCAAGTTATGTTGATGATGTTCTTGAAGGATATTATGTTGACGAAACTCATTTTGCTGAAAAGTATATAGAAGATGCTCCTGTATATTATACTCCTGAAAAAGGTAAAATTTATGTTGATATAAGTGAAGGTACTAATCATAGTGGTAAACTTATCGTTGGTCTGGAACTAAGTATGCAGTTATATCTGAAACTTTAGCTTTAGGTGAAGTTACAGGTACTGCTTATGATGGTGGTAAAGGTAAGAAAACTACTGATACTGTTAATAGTTTACCTAATGTTATAGTTGTAAGCAGTATTGATTTTATAGCAGAAAATGAAACTACCGTTCAGTATAATGTTAATACATATAATAAACAAGATAGTGGACTATATCAGCAACAAAATAATCCAAATAAGAAATTACCAGTTGTTTCTAAAACTAAGGCTGGTGTTATGTCTGCTGCTGATAAAGTTAAACTTGACGAAACTTTGCCTAATCAGATTACTGAACTTGCTAATAATGTTTACACTAAAGAAGAAATTGATAATAAGTTCAATGATGTTCCAACAGTAGAACAAACTTATACTAAAGCCGAAGTTGATAAAGCTATTGCTGATGCTATTAAAGCTTTAATTCCTGCTGGTTATGAACTTGTTATTAAAAAGAAAACAACTTAATGTTAATCATGGTGGTACTGAATAAGTGCCACCATTTAAAGTTTATAAAGTTATGCAAGATATTAATCAACAATTATATGAAAGAAAAGATACTCCTGAAGGATTTATTCCTGTTTATGGTGTAGTTATAACTGTTCCTACTGGAATATATACTAATGGACAAAAAGAATTTACTTGTGATAAAACTTTTGATGAAGTAAAAAAAATACTGTTAAAAGGTGGAAGTATTATTGCTGTTGATAATAATAATAGTAGAGTTAATTTGATAGAATTGATATAGGTAATAATAGCATTAGTGCTACGATTACTTATTTTTCTCCTAATGGCGGTGGAATTAATAAAATTGATTTAAGTTGGGATAAAGGTTTAACTAGAGTTGGAGTGAA
>ENA-OQIO01000248-OQIO01000248.1-human-gut-metagenome-genome-assembly--contig:-NODE-248-length-28899-cov-6.934033_pt1 | contig 28899 bp, 31 predicted proteins | sample MGYA00242573_ERZ504737 | MGnify/ENA primary metagenome ERZ504737 (study PRJEB26092, sample SAMD00036203) | human gut metagenome | host: Homo sapiens | study: EMG produced TPA metagenomics assembly of...
CGATTTGGGAGGTAACCCTGTGCGCGGCCGGTGAGACCAAAACCCCGCCATGCTTCTTATGTGCAGCGAAGTTAATGCTGCTAAATAAAAAGCGCTCATGTAGTTTAAACGCACGACGATAAGGAGCACCAGTGGGTAACCACTTCCGTACCTCCGGTGCGGGCGATGACGCCCCCAAGACGCAGCCAGGCGCCGCGGGCACTCGTTTCGCCACCCCGGATTCAGAGGATCAGCTGTTTAGCCCGATCCCCGCACAGCCGGCAGATCAGGCACAGCCGGCATCAGATCCCTTTGCCTACAATCCCACCAATGATGTCGAGCTTTCCGAGGCCGCGGGTTTTGAGCCCGTGCAGAAGGTGACCGCTCGCGTGGATCAGCCCCAGGCGGACGGTGTTGCGCCGCAGCCTGTCATGGCCGGTATTCCCGATCCCATGGCTCCTGCGACTCCGGCGCCACAGCCTGCGCAGTCCGGTCTTTTTGCCGGTATTCCCGATCCTACGCAGCCCGCGGCTCCCGTAGTCGAGAGCGATCAGGCCGCCGAGGTCGCAAGCCTCGACAATGCGCTCAACAACCCCGACTTTACGTCGGTGTTTGCGCCCATCGATCCGCAGGCCAGCCGCAAGAAGATGGCCAAGCAGGCCGGTGTCGAGCCCGTCATCCTCATGGAGCACGTCACCAAAATCTACCCGGCACAGCCCAACAAGCCCGCGCTCGACGACATCAACATCGAGATCTATCCTGGCGAGTTTGTCTTCCTGGTCGGTCACTCCGGCTCGGGTAAGACCACGCTGCTTTCGACGCTCAACCGCGACGTCAAGCCGACGAGCGGCCGCATTTTGGTCGCCGGCCAGGACCTCATGAAGATCAAGAACCGCAAAGTTCCGTTCTTGCGTCGCCAGATCGGTGCCGTGTTCCAGGACTTTAAGCTCCTGCCGCAGAAGACCGCCTACGAAAACGTGGCGTTTGCCCTGCAGTGCATCGGCAAGCCCAAGGGCGTCATTCGCAGCCAGGTGCCCGAGGTGCTTCGCCTGGTCGGTCTGGCCGATCAGATGGACTCTCTGCCCGATCAGCTGTCCGGTGGCGAGCAGCAGCGTGTCGCCGTTGCCCGCGCTATGGTCAACCGTCCGCCGCTGCTTATTTGCGACGAGCCCACGGGCAACCTCGACCCCGCGATTTCGCTGGGCATCATGAAGCTGCTCGAGCGCATTAACCGTACCGGCACCACCGTGATCGTCGCCACGCACGACCGCGAGATGGTCGATAGCATGCACCGTCGCGTGATCGCCCTCGAGGGCGGCCACGTAATCCGCGACCAGGAGAGGGGAGGTTACGGCAACTATGGCACCAACTAACGTGGGCTATTCGCTCAAAGAGGCTATCAGCCACTTCTTCCGTAACTGGACCACCTCGCTCGGCGCCGTCATCACGATCTTCCTTTCGCTGTTTATCATCGGCCTGTTCATTATGGGTTCCGCGATGCTGAACTCCGTGATCGGCACCGTCGAGGATCAGGTTGTCATCAATGCCTTTATTAGCGATGACGCCGATCAGACAGACGTCCAGGCCTTTGAGGCCGAGCTCAAGACGTGGAACAACGTCAAGTCCGTGACCTATAAGGATAAGGACGACGCGCTGGCCGAGTACACGAGCAAGATGTCGGGCAACGCCGACGCCACCATGAGTGCACTCGACGGCCAGAACCGCTGCCCGCCTCGTTTGCGATTGAGATGGACGATCCGTCTCAGGTCGAGGGCACGGCCAAGAAGCTCAAGAAGAATGCCGACTTCCAAAAGATCGCGGACGACGGCGACGTCAACGCGAGCGTGCTGTATGGCCAGGAGGAAGTGAGCCGCCTGTTCCAGGTGACCAACTACATCCGTATCGCCGCCGTGGTGCTCGTCGGCCTGCTGACCTTTATCGCGTTCATCTTTATCAACAACACGATTCGCCTGTCCATTACGGCGCGTCGTCGCGAGATTGCGATTATGCGCCTGGTGGGCGCCAGCAACGGCTTCATTCGCGGGCCGTTCATTACCGAGGGCGTGTTGCAGGCCATTCTGGGCTCGCTGCTTTCCATCGGTGTTTTGGAGCTGCTGCGCAATCTGATGATTCCGCGCCTGCAGGCGAGCGTCGACTGGATGTCGTTTGCGCTGCCGATGCAGTACTATCTGGTGACCTACGCTGCGCTGATTCTCGTCGGCGTGCTCATCGGTCTCTTTGGCTCTGCCATCGCCATGCGCCGTTATCTGCGCGTGTAGGCGCTGCGGATATGCCGTCTGCAACGGGTCGTCTCTTTTGGGGGCGGCCCGTTTTTTGATCCCTAGGGGACGGAGGAAAACGGATCATATAGATAGACCAGCGCCGCGATGATCCGTTTTCCTCCGTCCCCTAGGGATCATTTGGGTAGACTCTTGGGGTGTTAACGGCTATCGATAGTAAGGAGGCGCCATGGGGCGCAATAACAAACATAAGCGTAGCGCACGCAATAAACGCGGGCCGGTGCGCAGCGAGCGTCGCCCGAGCATGACTGGCCGCGTTCAGCTCCATGAGCACAGCGCTTATGTCGTGACCGACAACGGCGATTACAAGGTCATGGGTCGCGGTAAGCGTGAGATTATGGACGGCGATACCGTGGCCGTAAGCATCAAGGCGGGACCGCGCGGGGATCGTCGCGCCGTGATCGAGGGCGTCATCGAGCGCGCCGCCATCAGCGTGGTGGGTACGTATCAGACGGCCGGTCCGCTTGGTGTGATCGAACCGCTCGATTCGCGTCTCAAAGCCGATTTCTTTATTTTGCCTGAGGACAATTCGGCGGAGCGCCTGGGCGTGCGCCCTGGCGATGTCGTCGTCGCGCGTATTCTGACCTACCCGACGCGCTTGGAGTCGGGCACGGTGACGATCGATCGCCGCATTGGCGGCGACGATGCGCCCGATCTGGGCGTCCAATATGTTATGGCGCGCTATGGCTATACCGACGGCTATCCCGAGGCGGCTCTGGCAGAGGCAGAGGCGCTTTCGCTCGATGTGACTGCAGCGCTTAAAGACCCGCTTCGCCGTGACCTGCGCGATCGCTTTGTCATCACCATCGACCCGGTTGATGCGCGCGACTTTGACGATGCCATCTCGCTCGAGCGCACGCTCGAGGGCGGCTATAAGCTGGGCGTGCATATCGCTGACGTTTCGCACTATGTTGCCTGGGACGGACATATCGACCTGGAGGCCCGCCATCGCACGACGTCGGTCTACCTTGCCGACCGTGTGCTTCCCATGCTGCCCGAGCGCCTGTCTAATGACCTGTGCTCCCTACGCCCCGATGAAGATCGCCTGGCGTTTACCGTCGACATCGAGCTCGACGCGCAGGGCCGTGTGCGTCATTACGACCCCTATCCCAGTGTGATTCGTTCGCGTGTGCGTATGGACTATGACGGCGCCGAGGCGCTGCTGGTGCGCGCCGGCGCAGTTGAGTATTCCGTGTTGGAGGGCGCTGCGGAGGATGTCGCTGCGGCCGAAGCCTCGCGCGAGAAAGCGCTTGAGCGCGGGCTTGCGTGCGAGGACACTGCTCACAGCTGTAACGTTGACCTGGCCGATTTCCTGGTCGCCGCAAACGAACTCGCGGAGCTTCGGCGTCGCATACGTCGCGCACGCGGTTCGGTCGACTTTGATACGGCCGAGATTCGCGCGCTGCTGGATGAGGACGGCGTGCCCGTGCAGATTGTGGCACGCGAGCGTTCCTGCGCAACCTCGCTTATCGAGGAGGCAATGCTGCTGGCTAACGAGTGCGTTGCCGAGTGGCTGGCCGACCGCGATATCGAGGCCTGCTATCGCGTGCACGACGACCCCAGTCCCGACAGCCTGCACGGTGCCGCCGTGGCGCTGGCACAGCTGGGTATCATCGATGACCGTCGCGCGGCAGGCATTGCTCTGGGAAGCCCCGACGAGCTGCAGGCGGCGGTTGATGCCGCAGCCGGTACGGCCAACGCGCCGCTCGTCAACACCCTTCTTCTGCGCAGCATGCAGCGAGCGTTGTACAAGCCGCGCAACGAGGGTCACTTTGCGCTCGCCGCGCCGTGCTACTGCCACTTTACGAGCCCCATTCGCCGTTACCCCGATCTGGTGGTGCATCGCGTGCTCAAGCTGCAGCTGGCATACGAGCAGCTGGGTGGAAAAGACGCTTGGTGCGTACGCCGAGGCTGATCGGAAAAGGCAGAGAGTCGCTTCCGCGCATCCTGCCGCAAATCTGCCGCGCGTGCAGCGACGCCGAGCGTGCGGCCGACGCTGCCAGCCATGCGACGCAAAAAATCAAGATTGCTCAGTACTACGAGGACCGCCTGGGCGAGCGCTATGCCGGAACGGTCTCGTGGGTCAGCAGCATGGGACTATTCGTGCGTCTCGATCTGACGCAGGTCGAGGGCCTGGTTTCCATTAAGAGCTTGGGTAACGAGTGGTTTGAGTTTGACGAGGACGCGCTCACATTGACGGGTGCCGACACGGGACGCCGTTTTGAGTTGGGGCAGCGCGTGATTATCGAGGTCTCGCGTGTCAACACTACTCGCGGACATTTGGACTTTAAGCTCATTCATTAACCGGTACGGAGTGAGTATCGGCAAAGCGGGCAGGGCGGTCTTTCGGGGCCGCCCTCTTTGCGTGTCTCTTGATTGCCCTGCCATGAGCTCGGCCGCTTCTTCATATGCTTTTGGGAGATAGGACCTACCAAAACAAGCCTGTCCCTTTTTGGCAGGTTTACGAGAAAGCTGGGATGTTGTGGCAACGGTGTATGGGTATGCGCGGGTGAGCTCGCGTGATCAAAATTTGAATCGCCAGTTGGATGCGCTGAGCGCCTATGGCGTGGAGCCGGCGAATGTCTTTGCCGACCGTGCGAGCGGTAAGGACTTTGATCGCCCGCAGTATCGGGAATTGCTTCATGCCTTGGCTTCCGGTGATGTGTTGGTGGTGCTTTCCATCGATCGGCTGGGTCGAAACTATAGCGAGATACTCGAGGAGTGGCGTCGTATAACCAAGGAACTTGGTGCGGCCATCGTTGTGCTGGACATGCCGTTGCTCGATATGCGTGCGAGAGATTGCGGCGGATCGGATGTGACCAGCACGCTGATCGCCGATATCGTTTTGCAGCTGTTGAGTTATGTGGCGCAGGTGGAACGAGAGAACATCCACCGTCGTCAGGCGGAGGGAATCGCGGCGGCGCGGGCGCGCGGTGTGCGTTTTGGTCGGCCCCGCAAGCCGTGCCCTCCGCAATTCGAACGAGTGCGCGATATCTATGAGGCGGGCAATATTACCCGGAGTCAGGCGGCAAAGCGCCTAGGCGTGTGCGTGGGGACCTTCGATCGCTGGATGCGCGAGACGGAGTAGGGGACCGCAGCCATCTGGCGCCTTGTTTTGAACATTTGGGATTCCGCTATGGCGACGGCAACATTTGGGGGTACACTCGCTGCTGCTCAATAACAGACAGAGGTTAGCCCTTGGCGCGCGCGAAGCATATAGTCGGATGGATATCGGTTGTCCTGCTTGTCGCGACGCTGGCAAGTATTTGGATGCTGACGGAGCAGAGCGTGGAGCAGACATCGTCGCTCAGCGAGTCTACCGCGCACGTGGTGGAGGGGCAAAGCGCCAGTGCGCAGCCCGAGACTGCGGGGGAGACCCAGACGGGAGATGCCGTCGGGGACGCGGGCTCAACGGCTGCCGTCGCCCACCCCGACCCGCTTGCCCCCGTCCGCATGTGGATGGGCACCAACATCCGTCGTGTCGCCCATACCGTAGAGTTCTTCTTTGTTGGGCTGTTTGCCTCGTCGGCGGCGGTGTGCTTGGATAAGTGCGCGTCGCTCACCCGATTGCGGTGCGTACCCGTCCTGGCCTTTTGCGCCGTTTGCTCCGTCGGCGATCAGGTGCATAAGATTTTTGTTCCCGGCCGTCATTTTGACGTTATCGACTTAGGCTTTGACGCCGCGGGTTACGTTGTCGCCATGCTGTTGGTGCTGCTGGCGGCCGCGCTGGCTCGGCGCGCGACCTGTCCCATTGGCGCCCATGCGAGACGTTAACCTCAAGATGGAAAACCGCGACCGCCTGTACGTCGGCGCTGGCTACAATATCGGCATCGGTCGCAGATGGCCATCGGTGCGCTGTCTGCCAGACACTTGTCTTTTCTAAGAAGGGAATCCCCATGGCAGTGCTGTTTGTTGAATAACCCAAATGCTCGACGTGTAAAAAGGCCAAGGCCTGGTTGGACGAGCATGGGGTTGAGTACGTCGATCGCGATATTGTTACAGACAATCCTTCGGCTGAGGAACTTGCGGCCTGGATTGCGCGTTCGGGGCTGCCGGTGCGTCGCTTCTTTAACTCGTCGGGCATGAAGTATCGAGAGCTTGGCCTGAAGGCACGCCTGGACGCGGGAATGACGGATCAGGAATGTTACGAGCTGTTGGCGACCGACGGCATGCTGGTTAAGCGCCCGCTGCTGGTGGGCGATGACTTTGCGATTCCAGGCTTTAAGGAAGCAGCCTGGACCGAGGTACTACTGTAGCAGCTGCGGAAAGCGCGTTCCGTTTTGGGCGTAGATTTTGGGTTGCGCTTTCCGCCGGCAGGTTCGCTCCGGTCAGTACTCAAGCTTTGCCCACTTATGCGGGTCGTAGATCTTTACCTGTTTGTTGGGCTTGCCGCTCCAGTACTCTTCGTCCATAAAGGGCAGGTATGCCTGAATGTTGGAGCAGATGAACGGGATTCGCTGTGCTTGCAAACGGTCGCGTTGGCGTTGCTCCAAATGGGTCTCCGAAATCACGACGGGAATACCGGATAGCTCCACGAGGCTTGCCTGAACTCGCTTGAGGTCGGGTAGCGTCGCGTGCCATGCCATTCGCATCATTAAAAATGAGGCGCCGCGATACGTTGCCTGCATGACTGTGATGGCGGGGCGTAGCGTGGGATGAATTTTGTGCCGATCTGGCCAAGGGGTGGCAGTTATCTCGAGGCCGAGGGTTTCCCATAGGTAATCAAGCTCTTCATCCATGTCGCCTCGATGTCCGCACGATAATTGGCATCCTGATTGTGTCACTATTGACAGCGACCAGAATGCAGCAATCCGTCAACGGTAATTGCGGTGCGCTTGCGGCATTTTGCCACTTGCATGCGGTTTGGCTTCACAGGTCCTTCATGGGTCGGGGCAAATTGGCCGATTTTCAAAAAAGTTAAAAATGGGGCTTGCGTCACCGTAGAACTTCCCGTATATTTCTTTCTTGCGCAAAGGCACAGCCGAGCGCAGCGATGCAGTCATTGGGATGTCGTCTAATGGCAGGACAGCGGATTCTGGTTCCGTCAATGGGGGTTCGACTCCCTCCATCCCAGCCATTGCATTTGCTACATATGGCCCGTTCGTCTAGCGGTTTAGGACGCCGCCCTCTCAAGGCGGAGATCACCAGTTCGAATCTGGTACGGGCTACCCACAAATGAACGCCCGGGTCTCGCAAGAGACCCGGGTTTTGTGTATCGACCGTATATACGGCGCCTGCCGTGTTTCGCTCAGATCGAGGAGTAGCCATGGATCTGCCCATCAGCTTGCAAGACATCACGTATGCCGAGAACTATCTGGCGCAGGGCGACCTGGCCACGGCGACGCCGCTGTTGGAGCGTCTGGTTGAGCTCGCCGAGGAGTATATCGACGCTGAGTGCAAGACGGAGGAAAAGCGCCAATACTTTAGCTTCGATAGCAAGTTTGAGCGCTTGGCCTATCGCCGCGTGGAGAAGGATCCGCGCGAGCTCGTGCAGGTCGAGGTGCCGTTTGACCGCCTGTACTCTGACATGGCGTTTGCCTACATTCGCCAGCAGGATTATGTGAGCGCTCGTAATGCCCTGATGCAGGCTGTGCGTTGGGACCCCATGAACTGCAACTATCGCTTGGACTTGGCCGAGCTGTTCCGCGCACTCGAGGACAAACAGGAATGGGCATCGCTCTCGTTCTCGGTGCTGGAGCGTGCGAGCGACGGCAAGTGCGCCGCCCGCGCTTATGCCAACCTCGGCCAGTATTTCCTTGAGCCCGAGACCGAGAACGTCTCGGCGGCTGTGGGTTGCGCGCGTCTGGCGCTGCGCTTGGCCCCTGGCGACGCGCATACGACGCGCCTGCTCAACAAGATCCATACTGCCTATCCGGATGCCGCCGAGGAGAGCGACGAGCACGTGATGGGCGAGCTGAGCCTGCAAGGCGTGCCGACCTCGCCTTCGGCCGAGATTGCCATCTGCCTGATCATGTGTGCGACCGATGCTGCAAGCGACGGCGACAAGCAGGAGGCGACGCGCCTGACGGTCCGTGCCCGCGACCTGGTGGGCGAGGAGGCATGTGCGGCGATCATTAAGCTGGTGCGCGAGAGCGATGCCGAGCTCAACGCCGAGCGCAAGGCAAAGCGCGCAGGCACCGACAAGGGAGCCGACGGCGTCAAGGAGGCCGGCGATGCCCAGTAAGCGCGAACGCAAGCTCATCTCCAAGAATCGCTCGGCGCATCACGAGTACTTTATCGACGAGACGTTCGAATGCGGCATTGAGCTGAGCGGTACCGAGGTCAAGTCGATTCGCGAGCGCGCCTGTCAGATCACTGACACCTTTGCGCTGATTCGCGGCGGCGAGTGCTGGCTGGTGGGCCTGCACATTCACCCTTACAGCCACGGTGGCGTGTGGAACCGTGACCCCGATCGTCGTCGCCGTCTGCTGCTGCATCGCAAGGAGATTGATTTTCTTGACGGCAAACTGCGCAACCGCGGCTATGCGCTGGTGCCGTTGGAGCTCTACTTTAATACCGATGGTCGCGTAAAGTTGCTGTTGGGCCTAGGCCGCGGCAAGAAGCTCTACGACAAGCGCGAAGACATGGCCAAGCGCGACGTTCAGCGCGAAATCGATCGCGCGCTCAAGGAGCGCAACCGCTAGGCACTCTGTATAAGTTGCGGTGGAATAGTTCCTGTTTGAGGCCAAATACCCGACAAGCAGGAACTATTTCACCGCAACTTGGTGGAGGGACTTGGCTGACCTGCAATCTTGGCACATATGTGTCTCAAAGGCGGCGTCCGGTATGGGCGTCGCCTATTTTTATGGGTACATACATCCATGAGGTTCCAACCCGGGTTAGGGGAGTGGTTGTTATGGACAAAACTGCGTTCTTTACGATGCCGAGCGGCCTGTATGTGGTGAGTGCTGCGGCCGACGGGCTGCGTGCCGGCTGCGTCATCAACACCGCGGTGCAGGTGACGTCCGCGCCGCCGCGCATCTCGGTTGCCGTGAACAAGGAAAATGTCACGTCTGGTGTTATCTCGTCTGCCAAGCCTTTGCGCTGACCGTGATCGATCAGACGGCCGATATGCTCTACATTGGCAACTTTGGGTTTCGCACCAGCAGCGATTATGACAAGTTTGCCAAATACGAGACCCGCGAGACGGCTCTGGGCATGCCCTATGTTCCCGAGCATGCGGCGGCCTTGTTTAGCTGCCGTTTAATTGACACTGTTGACGTGGGCACACACCTGCTTTTTATTGGCGAGGTCGAAGATGCCGAGCGTCTGAGTGGCGAGACTCCGTTGACCTATGACTACTACCACAAGGTGCTGAAGGGCAAGACGCCGCCCAAGGCCTCTTCGTACCAAGGGTAGAAATGCTGTAAAACTACTTGCATTATATTATTGAGAATATATACTAATAAGCAAGTACACCAGCAGTCACGTTCGAGAGGAGAACATCATGGCTGAGGAAAAGAAGACGTACAAGTTCGTGTGCACCGTTTGCGGTTATGAGGTTGAGGTCGACACGCCCGAGCTGCCCGAGGACTACGTGTGCCCGGTCTGTGGCGTCGGCCCCGATGAGTTTGAGCTCGTCGAGGAGTAGCTCGTAGACACACGACTTGCAGCAACACATAGCTCTGTCCAAGGGTCTCGGTCGGATATTCCGGCCGGGACCCTTTTCCTCCGTCCCCAAGGGATTACGGCTGCTGTTGGCCGATCATGACTGTCGTGAGTCCGGCCGACCTTTTGTCTTAATCTGTAACATCTAACGGCTCAAAACGGGTCTTCCTGTTACAGATTGAGACGTTTGCCTGGGCAGGTGCCCCGCCCCATTACATCCCTGTCAACAACACGATATCGAGAGCCGTCACGATGGTACCGATCCCTACGAGCAGCGCGTTGAGCGGGCGCGAGTTGGCGTATTTGCCCATAACGCGGGGCGAACTGGTGAGCCGTATGAGCACAAAGACCGTAATCGGCAACTGAAGCGACAGCAGCGCCTGACTCCAGATGAGACCCTCAAAAGGATTCGGGACGATCAGGCACGCCGCTACTGCGCCGGCGAAACAGGCCGCCACCCCGATCGAGGAATGTCGGTCGTGGATGTCGTATTCCTCGTCGAACATGCCCGCGGTGATGGTGCCCGCCGCCATGCCCGCCGTCACACTACTCGATATGCCCGCAAACAGCAGTGCCACCGCAAAGATGGTCGAGCTTGCCGGGCCAGAATGGGGGAGAGTGTAGCCGCTGCGACGGCGAGGTCGTCTACGACAATGCCGTGCGCAAAGAAGGTCGTTGCGGCCAGGATGACCATGGCCGAGTTGATTGCCCAGCCCACACCCATCGAAAAGAGCGTGTCGAAGAGCTCGTAGCGCAGACGTTCTTCGATAACCTGCTCGCCTTGGCCTTCGAAGTGCATGGATTGGATGACCTCGGAGTGCAGGAAGAGGTTGTGGGGCATAACGACCGCGCCTAGGACACTTACGATAATCGCGGCCGAGCCGGTGGGCATACGGGGCGTGAACCAACTTGCGGTGGCTTGCGGCCAGTCGACCTTGACCAGCGCAAGCTCGGCCAAAAACGAGAGTCCTACCACGCCCACGAAGGCGATGATCCATCGCTCGGCGCGTTTGTAGGAGTTCGTCATGAGCATCGCCATCGATACTGCCGCCACGATGATGCAGCCCGCGCGCACGGGCAGTCCAAAGAGCATCTGGAGTGCGATCGCGCCGCCCAGGACCTCGGCCATGGCGGTGGCGATGGTCGCGAGGTAGGCACTGGCGAGCACCGTGCGCCCAACGAAGCGGGGGAGAAAGCGGGTCTGGCCTCGGCAAGGCAGGCGCCCGTGGCGATGCCCAGGTGCGCCGCGTTGTGCTGCAAGACGATCAGCATAATCGTGGACAGCGTGACGATCCACAGCAGCGCGTAGCCAAACTGCGAGCCCGCGGCCATATTGGAGGCCCAGTTGCCCGGGTCGATAAAGCCGACGGTCACGAGCAGCCCGGGGCCGATATGCCGCGCAATGTCTAGGCCTCCGTGACCACCGGTGCGCCGGGAGCCAAAGTGTTGTTTGAGATGGTTGAGCATGGTGCGCTCCTGTGTATGGGCCGCGTGACGTCGCATCTGGGCCGTGCGGCGCCACGCGTCGGATTTGGGTTGGGGCTACTTGTGCGCTTTGCCTGATTGGCCACGTCGTCGATCTTGGCGGCGATGGTCGCCGGGTCGCCGATGTAGCGCTTGTCGAGGACGTTGAAATCTGTGTCGAAGGTGTAAACGAGCGGCACGCCGGTGGGGATGTTGACCTTGAGGATCTCCTCGGGCGTGAGGTGCTCGAGCTTCATGACGAGTGAGCGCAGGGAGTTGCCGTGTGCGGCGATGAGTACGCGCTTGCCGGCGAGCATCTGGGGGCGAATTTCGTCTTCGAAATAAGGCCAGGCGCGGGCGATCGTGTCCTTGAGGCACTCGGTATAGGGCAGCTGATCGGGTGCGACGTCGCGGTATTGCTCCTGGGTGTGGGGATCGCGCGCGTCGTTCGGCTCGAGTGCCGGCGGGCAGATATCGAAGGAGCGGCGCCAGATGAGCACCTGTTCGTCGCCGTGCTCCGCGGCGGCATCGGCCTTGTTGAGACCCTGCAACGCACCGTAGTGGCGCTCGTTGAGCTTCCAGGATTTGATGACGGGCAACCACTCGCGATCCATTTGGCCGAGCACGATGTCGAGGGTGTGAATTGCGCGCTTGAGACGCGAGGTGTAGCAGACGTCGAAGTCGAAGCCCGCTTCTTTGAGGGCTCGACCGCCTGCTGCGGCTTCTTCGCGGCCCGTGTCGGTGAGTTCTACGTCGGTCCAGCCGGTGAACAGGTTGAGTTTGTTCCACTCGGATTCTCCGTGACGGATAAGGACAAGTTGCATCGTCTGCTGGTCTGCTTGGTGCGCCATAGGGGCCTCCTTGATCTGGCACGGTGTGCGTGCCGTTTGCTTGACGCCGCAAAGGATACCCGTTTTAGGTTCAAAAGTTAACCAAGACTAACAAAATTGTTGTATTTGAATAGGATGGTGAAAGGGGGCTGCCGAAATGTCTCGATCTGTAACAGTTTGCCGCCAAAACCGACCCTTCGTGTTACAGATCGAGACAAACCAAAACCGTCCCGCAGAAAATCTCAATCTGTAACATCTAGGCGCCAAAATCGGTTCCTCCTGTTACAGATTGAGATGTTTGAAGCGGTGAGCTTACAAGCCGAACTTGGGCGCTGATGTACACGTTTGATGGCAAAACGTTGATGGCCGTCGTGCGTTACGCGATTGTTTCGAAACGGGCGGGAAACACAACGGGCTGGCTATGCTCTTAGTATGCCTAGTCAACTGACTGTCTAAATATCTAGGGGAGGATCGCGATGCAGGCAGATTCCGCTCAGCAGCAGGGCCTTTATCGCCCCGAATTCGACCACGATGCATGTGGCATCGGCGCGCTTGCCGATATCAACGGCGAGCGCCATCACCAGATCCTGGACGATGCGCTGTCCATTCTGGTCAACTTGGAGCACCGCGGCGGCACGGGACTCGAGAAGAACACCGGCGACGGCGCTGGCATCCTGTTCCAGGTTCCGCATCACTTTTTCCGTAAAGAGGCTCAAAAGTGCGGCCAGATTCTGCCGGCAGAGGGCGACTATGGCGTGGCCATGCTGTTCTTCCCGCAGGACGACAAGGGCGTAGAGGATGCCCGCCGCGTGTTTGAGGAGGGCTGCGCCGAGGCTGGCGTGCCGCTGCTCTTTTGGCGCGAGGTGCCGGTCGACCCGCACGACCTGGGCGAGACGGCCCGCGCCTGCATGCCTACCATCCTGCAGGCCTTTCTGGGTCGCCCCGACGACACGCCGGCGGGCGACGCCTTCGAGCGCCGTCTGTATGTGTGCCGCCGCACCATCGAAAAGAAGGCCGACGCTGAGTTTGCCCTGCGCGACAAGATCTTCTATGTGTGCTCTATGAGCTCGCGCACTATCGTGTACAAGGGCATGCTGGTCGCCACACAGATGCGCCGCTTCTTCATCGACCTCAACGACGCCGCCGTCAAGACGGCCGTGGCGCTCGTACACTCGCGCTACTCCACCAACACCACGCCCAGTTGGGAGCGTGCGCACCCCAACCGCTTTATCATCCACAACGGCGAGATCAACACCCTCAAGGCAACGTCAACTGGATTCGTGCCCGCGAGCCCAACCTGTACAGCCCCGTGCTGCAGCATGATCTTGAGCGTGTGATGCCCATCATCAACCGTGAGGGCTCCGATTCCGCGATTCTGGACAATGTGCTCGAGTTTTTGGTCATGAACGGTCGCCCGCTTACGCGTGCTGCATCCATGCTGCTGCCCGAGCCGTGGGACCACAACGACAGCCTGAGCGAGGAGCGCCGCGCCTACGACGCTTACCAGTCCATGCTCATGGAGCCGTGGGACGGCCCGGCGGCCATCGCTTTTACCGACGGTCGCACGCTGGGTGCCGCCCTCGACCGCAACGGCCTGCGTCCCGCTCGTTACTACGTGACGCGCGACGGCCGCTTTATGCTGGCAAGCGAGGTGGGCACCATCGAGGTGAGCCCCGAGAACATCCTGACGAGCGGCTGTCTGGGGCCGGGCCAGATGCTCGAGGTTGACTTTGCCCGCGGGCGCGTCATCTACAACGACGAGCTGCGCGCCCGTTATGCCAAGGAAAAGCCCTACCGTGATTGGATTGCCGAGGAGACGCTGACCGTTGACGCGCTCGATGAGCCGTTGCGGCAACGCCCGCTGAGGACGCCGAGGTGCCCGCCGCCGTGCGCATGGCCAAGCTCGGCTACCACTGGGATGACGTCGACGAGGTCGTGCGTCCCATGGCCCAGCAGGGCAAGGCACCGCTCGCCTCGATGGGCATCGACGCGCCGCTGGCCTGCCTGTCCAAGAAGACGCGTTCGTTCTTCGATTACTTCTATCAGCTGTTCGCCCAGGTCACGAATCCGCCGATCGATGCCCTGCGCGAGCACATGGTGACTTCGACCACGCTCTACCTGGGCAACCACGGCAACTTGCTCGAGGATTCCCGCACGGCCTGCCAGCTGGTGCGCTTGGAGCGCCCGTTGCTCAACGAGGAGGAGTTCGAGCGTATCTGCGCCATCGACCGCGTGGGCTTTAAGACTCGCCGCTTCCGTGCCGTCTACCGCCGCGATGCCGGCGAGGGCGCGCTGCAGGCTGCGCTCAAGCAGCTTGCAGAGGACGTTGAGGCTGCGGTCCGCGACGGCGTGAACATCGTGGTGCTGAGCGATCGTGCCGCTGCGGGCGAGGTACCCGTGCCGTCGCTGCTCGCCGTGGGCTGCGTGCACAATCACCTGATCCGCGCCGGCGTGCGCACCTTTGCCGATATCGTGGTGGAGTGCGGCGATGCCGTGTCTCCGCACGACTTTGCGGCGCTGGTGGGCTACTCCGCGAGCGGCATCTATCCGTACAACGCACATGCGTGCATTCGCGACTTGGCGGCACGCGGCGATTTGGACGTGACGGCCGAGCAGGGCATCGCCAACTACAATAAGGCCGCGACCGCCGGCATCGTCTCCATCATGTCCAAGATGGGCATCTCCACGGTGCAGAGCTACCATTCGGCGCAGATCTTCGAGGCCGTTGCTTTACGCCGGAGTTCGTCAACGCGTATTTCGCCGGCACGGTGAGCCGTGTGGGCGGTATGGGTGTCGAGGACGTCGAGCGCGAGCAGAATGAGCGCTATGACGCCGCGCTCGCCATCCTTAAGAGTCCGGCTCCCGATCAGCTGCCCACACTGGGCCTGACCAAGTGGCGCCCGTTCGGTGGCGAAGATCACCTGATCGACCTCAGACCGTCTGCCTGCTGCAGGTCGCCTGCCGCGAGGACAGTTACGACACCTTTAAGGAGTACAGCGCCCGCCTGCATCGCACCGGCCGTGCCGTGCGCCTGCGCGACCTGTTGGACTTTAATGCCAGCGGCCGCACTCCGGTGGCGCTCGACGAGGTGGAGCCTGCGTTCAACATCGTCCGCCGCTTTAACACCGGCGCCATGTCGTATGGCTCCATCAGCAAAGAGGCGCACGAGTGCATGGCTATCGCCATGAACCGCCTGCATGGCCGTTCCAACTCGGGCGAGGGCGGCGAGGACCCGCGTCGCGAGACCCCGCTGGCCAACGGCGACTCCAAGAACTCCGCGATCAAGCAGGTGGCAAGCGCGCGCTTTGGCGTGACGAGCCGCTACCTGTGCAGCGCCTTCGAGATTCAGATCAAGATGGCCCAGGGCGCCAAGCCCGGCGAGGGCGGCCACCTGCCCGGCAAGAAGGTCTACCCCTGGATCGCCGAGGTCCGTCAGTCCACGCCCGGCATCGGCCTGATCTCGCCTCCGCCGCACCACGACATCTACTCTATCGAGGACCTGGCAGAGCTGATCTTCGATCTTAAGAACGCCAACCCCGGCGCGCGCGTGTCGGTCAAGCTGGTCAGCGAGGCCGGCGTCGGCACCATCGCCACCGGTGTGGCCAAGGGCGCTGCAGACAAGATCTTGATCAGCGGCCATAACGGCGGCTCGGGTGCCGCGGCGCGCGATTCCATCTGGCATGCGGGCCTGCCGCTGGAGCTCGGCCTTGCCGAGGCCCAGCAGACGTTGCTGCAAAACGGCCTGCGCTCACGCGTGGTGCTCGAGGCCGACGGCAAGCTCATGGACGGCACCGATGTTGCCGTCGCCTGCCTGCTGGGTGCCGAGGAGTTTGGTTTTGCGACCATGCCGCTCATCTCCATGGGCTGCCTCATGCAGCGCGACTGCCAGCAGGACACCTGCCCGGCCGGCATCGCTACACAAAACTGCCGTCTGCGTCGCGGCTTCCGCGGCAAGCCCGAGCACGTTGAGCACTTTATGCTCTTTGTTGCCGAGCAGCTGCGCGAGGTCATGGCGAGCCTGGGCTTCCGCACCGTCGACGAGATGGTCGGCCATCCCGAGTGCTTACGCCAGATCGAGGTGCCGGGCAACCGCAAGGCCAACCTGCTCTATCTGTCTTCCGTGCTGGCGAGCGCGACCTGTGAGTTCGGTGCCCATATTCCGGGCGCCGACGGTCGCCACTTCCTTCCGCAGATGGCCGCGGACAGCGAGCTCGACAAGACGCTCGACTCCACGTTGTTTGTGCCCTATACGGCCGATGCCCGTGCGCACCTGCGTCCGATTCGCTTCCGCGCCGATATCGCCAACGTCAACCGCTGCGTGGGCACCATCCTGGGCAACGCGGTGACCAAGGCGCATCCCGAGGGCCTGCCCGCCGGCTCCATCACCATCGATTGCGATGGTTCGGCCGGTCAGAGCTTTGGCGCGTTCCTGCCGCGCGGCATTACGCTCAACGTGTGCGGCGACGCTAACGACTACTTTGGCAAGGGCCTTTCGGGCGGTGAGGTGTCGGTGCGCCCCAACCCGCATGCGACCTACAAGTTCGACGAGAACATCATCGTGGGCAACGTTGCGTTCTTTGGCGCCACGAGCGGCCGCGGCTTCATTAACGGTCTTGCCGGTCAGCGTTTTGCCGTGCGCAACTCCGGTGCCACCGTGGTGGTCGAGGGCTGCGGCAACCATGGCTGCGAGTACATGACAGGTGGCCTGGCGCTCATTCTGGCGAGGTCGGGCAGAACTTCGCCGCCGGCATGACAGGCGGCGTGGCCTATGTCTTTGACCAGTACGGCACGCTCGATGCCCGTGTGAACCACGAGAGCGTTGAGCTCAAGGCTCCGACGGCCGGCGAGCTGGCGCAGATTCGCGAGCTCATCCAGGAGCACGTGGACGCGACGCAGAGCCCGCGCGGCATTAAGCTGCTCTACAGCTTTGAGACGATGAGCAAGCACTTTGTGAAGGTCATTCCGACCGAGTACGAGCGCGTGCTGGCGATTGTCGCTGCGGGCGAGGCCGTGGGCAAGACACATGCGCAGGCAGAGGAGCTGGCGTTTGACATTGTGACCGGTCGCGCGAGCGCCGCGGATGTCGCTCGCTTCGATGTCGCGGGCGGTGCTGCGGACGCTGCGTCCGTGGCTGCTAGCTCTGCTGCTTCGACCAAGAAGGAGGCGTAAGTGCCATGGGTAAGCCCGGTGCTTTTCTTGATATCGATCGCGTGACCCACGAGCTTCGCTCCGTGGAGGAGCGTAGCCATGATTTTGATCCGCTGTACGTGGAGCTCGACGACGATGCGCGCCGCGCCCAGGCGAGCCGCTGCATGATGTGCGGCGTGGCGTTTTGCCAGATGGGCGCGAGTTTTGGCAAAGCACGCCCGAGCGGCTGCCCGCTGCACAACCTGATTCCCGAGTGGAACGAGCTGGTGTACCGCGGCCGTTGGGATGAGGCTGCCGAGCGCCTGTCGCTCACCTCGCCCATGCCCGAGTTTACGAGCGCGTGTGCCCGGCGCTGTGCGAGGCCGCGTGCAACCTGGGTTCGGTCGACGGCCAGCCCACGACGATTCACGATAACGAGCGCGCGATCAGCGACCATGAATGGGCAAACGGTGGCCGCACCGCTTTGAGCCGGCGGGGGAGGACGCGCCCTCGGTCGCCGTGGTTGGTTCTGGCCCGGCTGGCCTGGTGGCTGCATGGGAGCTTGCGCGTCGTGGCGCCCGCGTGACGGTGTTTGAGCGCGACGACGCCCGGGCGGCCTGCTCATGTACGGAATTCCCAACATGAAGCTCGAGAAGTCCGTGGTCGAGCGCCGTGTGGCGCTCATGCGCGAGCTGGGCATTGTGTTTGAGCTGAGCGCTGACGTTACGAACCCTGCGGTAGCAGCCAAGCTCAATGGCTTTGACGCCGTTGTGGTGGCTGCCGGTGCACGTGCGCCCCGCGGTCTTTCGGCTGCCAATGTGGATGCACCGGGCGTGGTGTATGCCGTGGACTACCTGACGGCCTCGACCGTCTCGGTGCTCGATGGCGGTGAGCCCGCGGTGGACGCGCGCGGCCTGGACGTTGTGGTCATTGGCGGCGGTGATACCGGCAACGACTGCGTGGGTACCGCGGTGCGCCAAGCGCGCGCAGCGTGCGCCAGTTTGAGTTCTTGCCGGCCGCGCCCGATGGGCGTGCGGCGAGCAACCCTTGGCCGCAGTGGCCCAACGTCAAGAAGACCGACTACGGCCAGCAGGAGGCTATCGCTGCGATGGGTGGCGAGATGCGTGCCTGGGGCGTGGATACGCTCGAAGTGCTGCTGGACAAGAAGGGTGCGGCTGCGGGTCTGCGCGTGGTCGATCTGGATTGGTCGGCCGGCAAGCCCGAACGCATTGCGGGCTCCGAGCACGAGGTGCCGGCCCAGCTGGTGCTCATCGCCTGCGGCTTTACGGGTCCCGAGCACAGCGTGTTCGAAGCTGTCGGCGTGCCTGTTGCTACGGCGGGCCGCCCACTGCCGTGATGGCTTCCGAGGGCTCGCACCTTGCGGCCCGCGTGGATGGCGTTGCTGCGGATGCCGCGCCGGTGTATGTGGCCGGCGATGCCCGCAACGGCAGCTCGCTCGTGGTGAGCGCCATGGCCGATGCCCTCGCCTGCGCTGCCGAGGTCGCCGAGGACTTGAGGCTGTAAGGTAGTCATTCAGGCGCGTCCCCAACGACTAGTCATTGGGGACGCGCTTTTTTGTCTAGTCGTCGGGGACACTCTTAACGTCTGACTGCTCATTTGCTGACGTGCGGGTTCGCGGCGCCTTGCTGTTTTCGTGATGGCTGCGGCTGGCAAGCTCAAAATCTCTGTTTATTTGTCTATGTTTAACTGGGGTTTTGCTTCGGTATAACGTATCGGTCAAGCGTTCTGTCAAGTGCTTGGTCAGCATCTGGTTTGCAGCCTTATGCCCATTTCGTCCGCGCTGGCGGCGACCACCGGCCCTCCCCGTAAGCTCAAATTGAGGTTCATCAGTTTGAGGAGGATGTCATGGCTGATCATGTTTTGGACCGGGGACGTCTGGCCGAGGCCGTTGGTAACGATATTGCCGACATGGCCCAGTTTTGGATGCTGCGCAAGTTTCAGTTTTTGGAGCCGGCGCGCACACAGTTCGAAGTGATCGTCGATCCATGGCTCAGCTATTGCGAGGAGCCCTCGCAAAATGAAATCATGGCCTATAACATGGCATTTACCGATTGGCTGCTGTTCGAGCGTCCCTATTACCATGACAAGACGCTGCTGGAGCTGTATGTGGACGAGCCGCCGACGTCGCTTTCGCCTGCTTCGCTCAGACGGCTCGAACAGGTGCGCGACACGCATTATTTTTCGCGCTTTGGCATTTTGGACAAGGATCCTGTGACTGGTATGGTCGCGCTGCGCGACACGCGCACCGACCGTCGTTTTGATGTCTACGACCCACATATCGTGCAAAAAGAGCGCTGGCGCGAAGGTGCGATTGCGGTGCGTATCGCGTGTGTCGACGATGTCTGGCTGACGGCGGGGCAGCTCTATCTCTACGACATTGCACGCCTGAGCGATACGGTGGTCGACGGGCCCGGCGCGGTGCATCCCGAGGACCTAGAGGACGGTTTCGATACCTCGTGTATCAGCTTCTTTTTGAGGCTGGTCCGCGACATCATGGGTGTCCAGGGGCGCTACGTAAAGTCCCTCAATATTTATGAGCAGGAGTGGGAGTAGGGGATGGACAGTCGCAGCGCCGCCGCCTGTCTATTTGTCTCGGTCTGTAACGTCTAGGGACAAAAAACCGGTCTTCCTGTTACAGATCGAGATGAACGCTCAGGCGCCGCTGGTTTGTCTAAATCTGTAACGTTTGGGGGCTTGGAGAACGTCTAACTGTTACAGATTGAGATGTTTGGCGCCTGGCAGGGGGAATGTCTCAATCTGTAACATCTACAGGCCAAAACTCGACCTAACTGTTACAGATTGAGACAAAGGCTGGACGCGGTGCCGAAAGATCTTGATATGTAACATCTAGCGGCCAAAAATCGGTCTTTCTGTTACAGATTGAGACAAAGAGGTGCAATGCTGCGCGAACGTCTCGATCTGTAACGTTTGGCGGCTGCTTGTGCCCGTAACTGTTACGGATCGAGACGTTTGTCGGCGGCGGCAACTGCGGCGATGGCCCATTTCTCCGATGTGGTGGTGATGAAAGTGTCTAATACCGTTTTCAAGCACAAGCATACGACTCGCAACACGTTGGCGCGGAATAGGATGCTCGCGCGACTCACGGAGGCGACCGAGCAAGGTGCGTTGCTCGCAACGCATGACAATGCCGAGCTCATGTGGCTGCGGCGTCATGTTGGAACCGACGATATCGCGGAACCCGAGCCGTATTTGTTCTGCTTTCAACATGATTGGGGTGTGCTGACGCCGGCGGAGCGAACGCTGCGTACCATCAAAGGGCTTGCAGAGTTTCATCCCGATTGGGCGTTTTGGGGCTATGACGCGGCGCTTTTGTGGGGTCTGGAGGTGCCGAATGATCTGCTTGGGTCGCGTTTTCTTGTTAAGACGGGTTGTTCGGTGACGTTGAGCGGCGGGTGCAGGTTGTTGCGTCCGCAGATGGCGGGCGCACTCGAGCATGTTGATGGCGTGCGGGTGACGTCGTTTTGGCGCACGGTGAGGATTGCCTACTGCGTGCGCCGTTCTCCTACGGGTTGGCGATTGCCGATTCTGCACTGCGGGCGAAAGGCGTATCACGTGGGGATTTGTGCGAGCGCCTCCGCGCCGATTGCGAGGGCAGGCGAGGGTATCGCAGGGCACAGGTGATTGCGTCGTATGCGGACGGGCTGTCTGAAAACGGCGGCGAGTCTCGGTTCCGAGCATTCTTTATTGCGTACGGCTTCCCGGTTCCGGAGCTGCAGGTGGAGTTTCGCGACCCGCTCGATCCGAGCCAGGTGTTTCGCGTCGACTATTTTTGGCGGCTCGAGGACGGGACGTGTGTCATCGGCGAGCTCGACGGAAAGGGGAAGTACACCTTGCAGAGCGGCGAGGGTCGGGAGTCGGTTGACCCATTCGTGGCAGAGCGTCAGCGGGAATCTCATCTGACAATGCTCGGGCATAAGGTGCTTCGGTTTACGTTTGATGAGCTCAAGAATCCGGGGAAGCTGATCGAGAAAATGAGGCTGGCGGGTATTCCTCGGCAGGTTGAATTGGCTGAGGAGTGGAGATGCCAGTGGTATGGGCGCTGAGAGGTTTTGTCTCGATCTGTAACGTTTAGAGGTTGTTTGAGCTCGTAATTGTTACAGATCGAGACAAGCCGGTGAAACGTCGACCGAATGTCTCGATCTGTAACATCAAGGGGCCTAATAACCCTGTACCTGTTACAGATCGAGACATTTCCCTGGTGTCGCTGGGGTGGGACTGCAACGTGTTCCGTCTCCCCACATCCCCTCTTTCTTCCGTTAACCGATGCGTCTGCAGCAATCCAGCGGGACTAGGTGATAATGGACAAATGTTCAAGTTAATCGTGAGGGAGGAGCTCGATATGGCGTCTGCCGATCGTTCCACGCTGTTTATCAATGCGACCGTCCTGGATGGTTCGGAACATATGGAGCCACAGCCCGACATGGCCGTGGCCGTTGAGCGTGGTCTCATCACGTGGATGGGGCCGAGTGCCGTGGCGCAGGCGCTGCAGGTGCCGAGGTCATCGACCTGGCAGGGGCGTATCTCATGCCGGGTCTCATCAATATGCATGTGCATCTGTGCGGTTCGGGTAAGCCGGTTTCGGCGGGCGATGCGGGTGCGCTGATGAAAAAGCTCGATAATCCAGTGGGGCGCGCCATCGTGCGCCATATCCTCAAGGGCAGCGCCCAGCAGCAGCTGGCAAGCGGCGTGACCACGGTGCGCGGTGCGGGCGACCCGCTGTTTGCCGATCTTGCCGTGCGCGATGCTATCGATGCCGGCAAGTACCAAGGTCCTCGCCTGGTGGCGCCGGGAACGGGTGTCACAGTGCCGGGCGGCCATGGTGCGGGCTTGTTCGCCCAGGTGGCCAACAGTCCCGCCGAGGCAGCCGAACAGGTGTGCGACCTGTATGCGCGCGGTGCCGACGTCATTAAGCTGTTCGTGACGGGCGGCGTGTTCGATGCGACTGAGGTGGGCGAGCCGGGCGTGCTGCGCATGCCGGTCGATGTCGCCGCGGCGGCGTGCAAGGCGGCGCACGAGGTTGGCCTTCCGGTCATGGCCCATGTCGAGAGCACCGAAGGCGTGAAGGCCGCGCTTGAGGCCGGAGTTGACACGATTGAGCACGGCGCTCCGTTGACGCCCGAGATCCTGGAACTGTACCGCGGCGCCGCGGGCACGCAGCTTGAGGGGCGTGCGCCCAGCGTGACCTGCACCATCAGCCCGGCGCTGCCGTTTGTATTGCTCGACCCGGAAAAGACTCATTCGACTGACACGCAAAAGAAGAACGGCGACATCGTGTGCTCGGGCATTATCGAGAGCGCTCGTGCGGCGCTGGAAGCCGGTATCAAGGTAGGCCTGGGCACGGATTCGAGCTGTCCGTTCGTGACCCAGTACGACATGTGGCGCGAGGTGGCCTATTTTGCCAAGTACGTGGGTGTGAGCAACGCCTTCGCGCTGCATACGGCCACGCAGGTCAATGCCGAGCTGCTGGGGCTGGGCGGCGAGACCGGCACAATCGAGTGCGGTAAGGCCGCTGATATCCTGGTGACGCGCGAGAACCCGCTCGATGATCTGTGCGCTCTGCGTGAGCCGATGCACGTGATGTGTCGCGGTGATCTGGTGCGCAAGCTCAAGGTGAAGCGTATCCCCGAGGTTGATAACGAGCTCGACACGATTATGGACATGCCTGCCGAGGCGTTGGCCGAGGAGCTTGCCCGCGACGGCGTGGCGTAGGTGTGACAAAGGGGCGGCTCCGTTGCCGCATGCAAAAGCCGAGGTCTCAACACGAGGCCTCGGCTTTTTTATCGAACAAATACTTAGGATTTGGGACAAACAAGCCTAATTAATTTGTCCCGCGTGCGGGCGCTACGAGCGCGTTTCCATCTTGGCGTGGCACTTGGGCAGGTGACGCGGATCTTGCCCTTGCCCTTGGGGACGGACAGCATCTGGCCGCAGTTGGGGCACTTGAGGTACGCCGTGGTCTTGCGGCCCTTCCACATCTTCTTGGCCGTTCGCTTGGCGCGCTCAAAGTCTTCCTTACTGGTGCCGGTCGCGCGTGAAGTGCTGGCCGCTGCGGCCCCGCCGCCCAAGCTGGCGACGAACTTGCCCAAGCCGGGAACACTGGCGGTCGCGGCGACAAAGGCGTCGTTCTCCTTGCGACGTGCATCGATGTTTTTGGACAGGCCGCGCAGCACGCCAATCACGATGACGGCGATGGCGATCCAGCTGAGCCACTGGATGCGGGCTATCGATCCGACCATCGCGATGACGATGCCGGCAAAACCCATCACGATGGTGAGCTCGTCAGCGCCATTGCGTCCTTTCATAAAGTCATTCATGCAAATTGCCTTTCGTTCGATATGCTGCACGCCTTTATACCCGATTTAGAGCAAGGGGGACAGGTTAATCTGCACCAAGGTGGTGCAAAACATTCCTGTCCCCGGAACACCAAGACGGTGCAAAGTAGTCTGTCCCCAATGCCCCAATTACTTGGAGAGCTTGTCGACGACGCGTTCGATCTCGGCGAGCTTGGCGGCTTTGAGGTCTTCGTCGCCCGATTCGATTGCCGAAGTCACGCAGCCCTCGATATGCGCCTTGAGCACGTCGGCGTTAATGCGCGCGAGGAGCGCCTGTGTGGCCATGAGCTGCGTGGAGATATCGACGCAATAGCGGTCCTCATCGACCATCCGCAAGATGCCGTCGATCTGACCGCGTGCCGTCTTGAGCATGCGGGTCACCGATTTGTGGTCTGCCATCATGGCGGGTCCTCGTTTCTGGTCGGGGGGGTACGTGCGGGTCGTTACGCGGCGGTCACCGAAAGGGCGTGGAACTTCTCACCCGCGGCCTCGACGGCGGCGGCGAGCTGCTCGGCGGTCACGGTGTCGGCGCACTCCACCTGGACGGTCTGGGTCTCGTGATCGGCGTCGGCGTCGGTCACGCCGGCTACGTTGAGCAGTGCCGTCTCGACAGTAGCGTCGCAGTGGCCGCACATAAGGCCGGAAGTCTTGATTGTGTAACGCATGGGTATTCCTCTCTGTTATGTCGGCTTTCCCAGGCACCTGACCTTGACCTTCAAGCCGTCGCTCACGTACCAAAGTACGCGTCGCTCCTCTTTCAGGTCAATCTCGGGCACCCGGAAAACCCGTTCTAAATGGACTTAATGGTGAGCCTATTTTGCCACTTTAGGCTTAAAGGATTTCAGGCGCAGGGCATTGCTTACGACGCAGACACTCGACAGGCTCATGGCGGCGGCGCCGAACATCGGTGAGAGCTGCCATCCGGTGAGCGGGAAGAACACGCCCGCCGCCAGCGGAATGCCGATGCCGTTGTAGAACAGCGCCCAGAACAGGTCCTGCTTGATGTTTCGAATCGTGGCGCGCGAAAGCTCGATGGCGCGGGCGACGTCCATGAGGTCGCTGCGCATGAGCACCACATCTGCCCCTTCCTTGGCGATGTCAGCACCGGTGCCGATCGCAAGGCCCACGTCGGCGCGCGCCAGGGCGGGGGAGTCGTTGATGCCGTCGCCAACCATGGCGACCTTGCTGCCCACATCCTGCAGCTCGCGCACGTGAAGTTCCTTGTCGGCGGGAAGGACGTCGGCGATGACCTGCTCTCTGCTCAGCCCCACGCGGCGGGCGATGGCCTCGGCCGTCACTCGGTTGTCGCCGGTGAGCATGCGCACGTCGACGCCAAGCGAGCGCAGTGCGGCGATGGCCCCGGCGCTCGTCTCCTTGACCTCGTCAGCCACGGCAATGGTGCCGGCAAGCTCGCCGTTCTTGGCAAAGACAGCGGCGTCTTGCCTTCGGCGGCAAATTGCTCGGCAAGACCCGTGGGCACGGTAACGCCCAGCTCGTCCATCAGGCGTACGTTGCCGGCTGCAATGGCGTTTTGCCCCTCGCGCGCCGTAACGCCACGACCGGGCACGGCGGCAAAGTCCTCGACCATGCGCGCGACGATTCCGCGTGCCTCGCACTCGGCCATAATCGCCTCTGCCAGCGGGTGCTCGCTCGAGCGCTCCAGCGCGGCGGCCAGCTTGAGCAGCGCCTTTTCGCTCATGGCGGGCGAGCCGTCGGCGCGCGCGGCAACCACAATGTCGGTCACGGCAGGCTTGCCGCGGGTGACCGTGCCCGTCTTATCGAGCACCACAGTGCCCACGCTGCGCAGGTTCTCCAGTGCCTCGGCGCTCTTAAACAGAATACCCATCTCGGCGCCCTTGCCGGTGCCCACCATAATGGCGACGGGCGTGGCCAGGCCGAGCGCGCACGGACAACTGATCACCAGCACAGCGACAGCGGAAGTGAGCGCCTCGTTGATGCTGCTGGTGAGCGCCATCCACGCCACAAAAGTCACGGCCGAGATCACAAACACCACGGGCACAAACACGCCGGCGACCTTATCGGCCAGGCGGGCGATAGGCGCCTTGGTGGCATTGGCGTCCTCGACGAGCTGGATGATCTTGGCAAGCGATGTGTCGGCGCCCACGCGTGTGGCGCGGAAGGTAAACGAGCCAGTGCGGTTGACGGTGGCGGCGTTGACGGTGTCGCCGGCGGTCTTTTCCACGGGGATGGACTCGCCGGTGAGCGCGCTCTCGTCCACGGCCGAGCTGCCCTCGAGCACCACGCCATCGACGGGGATGGACTCTCCGGGGCGCACGCGAAGGACCTGGCCGGGAAGGATGCTGTCGACGTCGACGGTGGTTTCGGTGCCATCGTCGGCAACGACGGTCGCGGTCTTGGGCGCCAGATCGATGAGCGCCTCGATAGCGCCGCCGGTCTTGGACTTACTGCGCGTCTCGAGGTATTTGCCCACGGTGACGAGCGACAGAATCGTTCCAGCGCTCTCAAAATATAGGTTGTCCATGCCCGTCGTCATGGCATCGTGGACTTGCCCGGCGGCCAGCTGGTCGGCCATGATAAACATGGCATAGAGCGACCAGGCGATCGATGCGGTGGCTCCGACGGCGATGAGAGCATCCATGGTGGGCGCGCCGTGCACGAGTGATTTGAAGCCGTTGATAAAGTACGCGTCGTTGACGTAGACGATGGGGATGAGCAGGACAAGCTCGGTGAGGGCGAGCGTCATGCTGTGGATGTGGTCGGTGAAGATGCTGGGCAGCGGCCAGCCGAGCATATGTCCCATACCTATGTAGAACAGTGGGATGAGAAAGATGATTGAGATGATGAGACGGGTGCGCATGGCAGAGGCGGCGGCCTCCAACTTTTTGGTCGGCGACTCCATATGGGCGGCGCCGGACCTGGCTTGCGCGCTGCCGCTTGTGGCGGCTTCGGTGCCCGCATTGACGGGCGATGCCGAGTAACCCGCACGGTCGACGGCGGTGCAGATGTCGTCGGTCGTAACCTGCGTGGGGTTATAGTCGACCAGCATGGAGCCGGCGAGCAGGTTGACCGCGACGTTTTGGACGCGTCGAGTTTACTGACGGCACGGTCACATGTGCCTGGCAGGCGGCGCACGTCATGCCGCCCACGTCGAACTTTTCTTGAGCCATGGCTTCTCCTTTCTGTAGCTCGGTGTTTGAATTGTTAACCTGCTGATACTATACACCCATACCCCCTGGGGGTGTACAGCAGAAGTTGAAATGTAAGACATTCCGATGCGGGGGTCGATTGCCGGGTTGGTGCACCATCCCCGCCCTTCGTCTCAATCTGTAACATCTAGCAGGGAAAATGACCTCTAACTATTATAGATTGAGATGTTGTTTTACGAGATTTGTGTATATCTCAATCTGCAACGGTTAGGCCGGTTTTTGCTGAGTATCTGTTGCAGATTGAGACATTGTCCGGCGGGGGAGTCTCTGCTCGGCCCCGACCGCCCTGTCATCTGTGGTTTACGTGGGGGCATGCGAAGCACGGGTATACTAACCCGCGGCGAATCTGCTCCATCGCTTAGGGCCGCTGCGTCTGGACGGCGCGTGATATGGCTGCCAAAGCGATCGCCAGCGTGCTGAGCAACGTCCTCTCTGTGCGCACCTGTTTTTGTATGTATTAGCGCACTACCAACACGCTCGCGCGGCCGCATGCCGTGCCCATAACGCGTGCAGATAAGGAACAACAACATATGCGTAATTCTGTATCCGACGTCACGGACGCCGAGATTCTGGACGAGGCCCGCGAGGCCATGACCAGGCTGCCTTTGATGCGGCCGACGAGGCCAGCGCCGCCGAGACCGTCGAGTCCGCGACCGAGAGCCTGCCCGCCTTCGACGAGCTGGGCCTTTCGGACGAGATGCTTCGTGCCATCGAGAACCTTGGTTACACGGCGCCCACGCCCGTGCAGGCCGGCTCGATCCCCGTGGTGCTCGAGGCCGCGACCTGCTTGCCGCCGCTCAGACCGGCACCGGCAAGACGGCCGCCTTTTTGCTGCCGACCATGAACAACCTGGAGCACATCGCTCCGCCCAAGCCCGTGCGCGAGCGTGGCGGCCGCAACCGCCGTCGCGGCGCCAAGAAGCCCGAGGGCAACGGTCGCGGCCCCCGTGATGCTCGTCATCACCCCCCACGCGCGAGCTTGCCCAGCAGATCGACGAGGTTGCGAGCAAGATCGCCGACGTCACCGGCCATGTCGCCGTGACCGTCGTGGGCGGCGTGAGCTACAAGCCGCAGACCGCGGCCCTCAAGTACGGCTGCGACATCCTGGTCGCCACGCCGGGCCGTCTGGTCGACCTGATCGAGCAGGGCGCCTGCCACCTAGACGAGGTCAAGGTGCTGGTGCTCGACGAGGCCGACCGTATGCTCGACATGGGCTTTTTGCCCGCCGTCCGCCGCATTGTGCGCGAGACCCCGGCCGAGCGTCAGACGCTGCTGTTCTCGGCCACGCTCGACGAGGAGGCCGTGGGCGAGATCACCGACCTGGTGAGCGACCCGGCCCGCGTGGAGATCGCGCCCGCCACGTCGACCGCCGACACCGTCGACCAGTTTGTGTTCCCGGTGTCCATCGAGGCCAAGAACAACCTGCTGCCCGAGTTCCTCAAGAAGGAGCCCGGAGCGCACCATCGTCTTTATGCGCACCAAGCACCGCGCCGACAGCTGCTGCCGTCGCCTGGAGCGCAAGGGCATCAAGGCCGCCGCGATTCACGGCAACCGCAGCCAGGCGCAGCGCGAGCGCGCGCTTTCTGCCTTCCGCGACGGCACCGTCGACGTGTTGGTGGCAACCGATGTCCTCGCCCGCGGTATCGACATCAGCGACGTGCGCTACGTCGTGAACTTTGACGTGCCGGCCGAGCCGACCGACTACATCCACCGTATTGGCCGTACGGGCCGCGCCGGTGAGCTGGGCTGGGCCATCACGTTTGTGACCGAGCAGGATGTCGATGAGTTCTACGAGATCGAGAAGCTCATGGACAAGACGGCCGACATCTACGAGGCCGGCGACCTGCATGTGGGTCCCAATCCGCCCGCGGTTGACCCCGAGCGCGACCCTGCGGCCTTCAAGGTGAAGAAGAAGACCAAGCGCGGCAAGTCCAAGAGCAAGAAGAAGCTTGAGCAGGCACGTCGCGACGGCAAGCGCAACGGCGATGACTACGGCGATGTGGCCGGTCGTTCCAACCGCGGTCGCGACG
>ENA-OQIO01000249-OQIO01000249.1-human-gut-metagenome-genome-assembly--contig:-NODE-249-length-28877-cov-5.630922_pt1 | contig 28877 bp, 34 predicted proteins | sample MGYA00242573_ERZ504737 | MGnify/ENA primary metagenome ERZ504737 (study PRJEB26092, sample SAMD00036203) | human gut metagenome | host: Homo sapiens | study: EMG produced TPA metagenomics assembly of...
TTACTTTCTGGGAATAAATCAGCTGTGCCGCAACCGCAGCAATATCGATTTCTTTCCATCCATACGGAATCGCACTGTATTTGCTTTGCACATCTGCCATAGAAGTCGGCAGCTTTTTCGCATCCTGCATTTCCAGATATTCTTCCATAGCAGAAGCAGCATCACGGTTCGGTTCCATGCCCGGAAGTGCTGTTACCGCACCTGTCAGAATCGCAATAATATCTGCGTCACTGCCTGCATTATCTGTAATCAGGTCGAGCTTGCTATATACATGGGCAACCAAATATTCAAGCGACTGGTCAATCTTGCTCTTAGCATTTCCAGATTTGATTTCCAGATGCTCACCGTCTACATAGAACTGCGCCCCTTCAATAGCATTTTGCAATTCGCTCATGGCACTCAGCTCATATTTTCCGGCTTCGTCCTGCTGATCACTGATGATTTTCTGCACACTCTTAGGAAGCTGGCTTACATTTCTCTGTTTTACATACTTACGAATCTTCATGGCAGATTCCAGAGATTCATAATAAGGCGTATCAGCCAGAACCACGATTGCTTCGTTGCCTTTGGACTCTGCCATCAGACGGTAATCTGTTTTTTCGATGGCATCAGTAGCAACGGTCAGGAAACGCAGACGCATACCACCTGTTGCCACTCCAACTGTAATGCCGTCCACCATCTGATCGAAAGCAAAGTCATATTTTCCATAACGGAACTTCTTAGTTGTGAAAATATCACCGTAAATCATCTGGGCGATACGCTCTACGATAGATGCGGTATCCACATTGGTATCTCGGATTTCACGCTGAATGTCCTGTTCTTCATCAGTCAAGAAATTATAGGTGTCGCCGGTTCTGCCAATATAGTTCTGGCTCATCAAACGGTCAAGACATCCACGGACAGCTTCACGCATGATAATCTTATCTACACGAATATCGTCTGCCATAAGGATCACGATATTGTCCAGATTGGAAGGAATATCATCAATATATCGAATCAAGTACAGAAGTTTCAGTACATCCACATCCTGTTGTTCGATACCATCACCATTGTCAGCAGCTTTCTGGCAACGCTCAATCACTCGGCGGATAGAGCCGTCCAAGAAAGTATGTACGGTATCATAAAAACGGAAGAACGGAACAAGTGCATACTCATCCTTCTCCTGAATTTTCTGTGCAGCTTCCTGGAAACCGGAGAGCATGGAACGCTCACCGCCGGACAGGTGCTTACCGGAATTTCCGTGTTTCCGGATTTCAGCAAATACTTTCTGCATGATAATAAACTGATACGGCACGAATGGGAAGTTCTCTGTAAATTCTCTCGGACCAGAGTAGCCTTTAATGTCCAGAATAGAGCCACTAAAGCTGAATAGGTTACGAAGGACAGAATCATTCTGCTCATAAACACCTTCCAGGTCTTTGGCTGCTTCTGTTTTCTTTTTTAGAATACGCTTCTGGATAACTTCGTCCACGGAGGAAGAAGATAAGCTCAATCTTGTCTTGAAACGAGCCTGGATACGGGAGAACTCATCGGCACGAACTTTGATGATTTCATCAATCGCTTCCTGTCCGGTACAGATCACCCAGATCTTACCTTCGCACTCGCTTCCGATTTTTTCAGTCAGAGACTGGAGGTTCAAAAGCATATCAGTATCTGTACCGACATACTGACCAACCTCGTCAATCATAAACAGCAGACGGAAGTTGGCAGGCTTGGTATCTACATAGGCTTTCATATCTTCCACAAGCTGTGCGATAGAAATTTCTGTTGCGGTTTTATCATTGAACCACGCCTTGGCATCGTCCTCACTCATATCAAGAACTTCCATCAGTGTCGGGATGATGAACTTTCCATTGAAGGCAAAGGCACGGCGCATTTCAAGCCAAGGCTTGCCTTTCTTTTCTTCAAAAACTCTGCGGAACTCCTCTGTCTTACCCTGCTGGTCAATATAACGCTCCATCATGGCAACTTTCAGATTTTCACCGTAAAATCCTAGATGGTTATAGAACATCTTCGCAAATACACGAAGAACCGCAGTTTTATCTTTATTGCTGAATCCCTCAATATCAATATTGAAAAGAATGGTTTCCGTCTGCCCCTTCGTGGCACGGTCGATCAGCATAAAAGTTGCCGGGTCATCCTCAAACTTTTTACGAAAACGCTCCACACTGCGAATGCCTTTTACCTCTTTATTTTCCAAAAGGTAGGAAAGCATTTTCAAGAAGTGAGATTTACCACTTCCAAAGAAACCGGAAATCCAAACACCCATATCGGCTGTCGGCTGGTCGAAAGCATCACCGTAATAGTTGAAGAACGTAATGAAATGTTTCTTCAATTCTCTGGTAATGACATATTCATTTAACTCCTGCTCGATTACATCATCAGTAGCCTGATCTACTTTAATTACACCATTGATTTTGCGGTTAATGTCATCCGCAAACATATCTCGAATCATCATGGCTTTATCCCCCTTAATCTATGACATTGAATGCCCGGTAATAATCATTTGGTGTCAATCGATTGAACAGTTTTACATGACGACCATCAAACTCACCCGGATACATAACCAAAATCGGAACATCTGAAAAATACGGTTGCAAAGCTTCCAGTAACGTATGGATTCTCATAAACGGGAACACCTCGCCCACACCTGTCAGCATCAGCACATCACCCGGTTCGTGTGGCTCATACTGGATTTTATCAATAAACTCTCCATTGCCGATTGCGGAGTTAAGCTGCTCCAGAAGATAAGCACTTCCGTCAGCTTCTTCCATATCCGGAATCGCATCTGTGATGTCCATATCATCGCAGATAGAAAGAAATATTTTATATAAATTACAAACAATCAAATGGCAATCTAAGGACTGATCGGTTTCCAACTGATTCACAAAATGGCGGACAACCATTTCATTCTCCGGTTCATAACAGAAGATTCTGATATTCACATCATTGCTGAGTCCCTTGCCTTCCAGAAACTCCGGTTCCTGAATCAATGCCCGAACTTTGTCCAGGCGTTCTTTTATGTCACTCATTGACTACCTCCTACACAAAATGCTCCACTGGAGCATTTCTTTGCACGCTTAGGCGTAAGAAAAGCAATTAAACGCTGGCAGTATCGATGTGTCGCCATTGCTTCTGATGGCATTCTCCAAAACAGGATGCAGCCATACTGGATTCAAATGATCTGCCTTGAGGTTGTCGAGATATTCTGTTTCAACAAGCACTCTGGCAATTATCTGTTTTAACTTTGTTATTGTAGTATCGCTCCAGGAAGCCACGGTATCATTCTGCTCCTGCAAGCGCATAAAAAATGTATTCAAATCTATCTTACCAAAAGACGTGTCCCTTAATCTGTACTTCTCGCCAATGACGGTCAGCATAAATTCCCAAACCAGTCGACTCTGCTTCATCAGTGCATACAGACAAATCTGTTTTGCCACATCCGTCGGCTGTGAAGCAATCGCAGAAACCAGAGAATCATCTTCCAGTGCATGAAGCCGTTTGATGCAGCTTTCGCCATGCGTGTGATAGATTTTTCCGTTGGGTACTGAAAAAGATTCTGCTCTACAATTTCTTTGACAACCGCATCATCAGAAAATCCTTCTGACATAAGCTTTGCAGTGGAACGCATTTCGTAAAAAAGAAACGGCTCTCTAGTCAAAGAAGCAATATAAGGATACGAATGATCCATGTCCCTGTACCTCCTTACTGCTCTTCTTTTTTATCCGGAACAAATTCCATGATATCTCCCACATCACAATTCAAAGCAGAACATATCTTTGACAGAATCTCTGTACTTACATTTTCATCTTTTGATAATCGAGACATCGTTGTTGTACTAACTCCTGTCATTGCACGCAAATCTTTCTTCATCATTTCTTTATCAATCAACAATTTCCACAATTTCTTGTAACTAACTGCCATTTTTTCACCTCAATCTTATTTGCTTGAAATATCTGTTCACATGGTATTTATCACCTGTTACTTATCAGCTGTTTCTTATCATCATATCATAAAAATGCGTTTCAAACAATCTAATCTATCAAAAATCGTAATTCAATTCCGAAATATCGCATTTAAAATCACGGTAAATAGTAACCCGAGAATCCCAATTGTAAACCAAGAATCTGCACTGAAATAATATCCGTCATCTTCCTGCACCAGACAAAACGACTGATGCCCCAGAAAGCCTGTAAAATAGCCACTTTCTGGATACACAAGACAGGACAAAAATCGACTTTCATTTTAAGAGATGAGTGCTAATTATTTTAAGTAATTTTTAAAACCCTTGATTTTACAGGGTTTTCAAGTTTTATTAAATTGATTTTGGCGTTTACTGTGCCATTTTTTCATTTCACGCTTAGCATCAAATGATACAAAAAAGCAGTCGAACCTAAATGTGAAAGACTGCTTTATATCATATTTCTTATTGCTTTGTGTGTATATTTAACTGATTGTCTATATCACGTCCTGCATACATTACTCTAAGTATTGTTACAACCATTCAAAAATTCCTCTCAAATCACTGTCAGCCTGTTCTGATACTTCTATTTCATATATCATAAGCCATAATCTTTGCGAATATCAGAAAAGGCTTTCTTAGCATTTTTTGTCCGTCCAGCCTGCATATCCGCATATCCCTTCTCTAATTCTTCATTGAACTCTACCTCTGATAATGCGCTGATATCAACAGGTCTGGCAGATGGTATTTTTACTTCAAACGGAAGACCTCTCTGTAAGATAATCTGCATATAAAACATCTCCTTCCTGCCATATTTTTATATTATGCAAAACCTCCGAACGGCTTTAGGCCATAAATCAGTTATTATTATTCCTAATCAAAATCTGTATGATTTTATCATAATTTTCCGGTCTGTGTGGAAACGTACAGTCTGTACATACCTTGATTTTTTTGCCATTCTTCTCTATGTAGGTCTTACTTCCGGGACAGTTTGGCATACTATACATAGGACAATAACAAAACAGACAATTAAAGTCATCCGAAAGTCCCTTGTGACACGGAAAATATTTGCAATCTGTGTTTTTAAAGTATTTATAAGAGTTTTCCATTTTTATTCCTTCTATATTCATATGCTTTTCTCACAAGGCTCTCTGCAAAATGCGGATTTGACGGATAATACAGGTGTGGAAACCCAAGCCAGTAATTATCATGGCTTATCACACAGTCGTAGCTTCTGCCTGTGGCCGGCTTGGTCGCAATACAATCGGCTCCGTTATCGGTGCTGTCGTAATAATGAAATTCATGCGCCTTTATTTTTTCATTTGGCGGTAGAAAATTGCTATGCTTTTCCGCAAGCTCAATATATCCGAACCTGACCAGCTTTCCCTTAAAATGACACCCACCATCCAGTGCCCCCACAAGCTTCGACTTATTCATATCATTTTGTATATCTGTATTATTTTGTGTATCAGCATTGTTTTTTTTATCATTATCATCACAGATGTTACGGATATATGCGTGAAGATACATAAACCCTCACACTCTGCAACCATCGGCATTCCGGCTCTAAAAGCTTTTTTTATGGCATTCAGCATAGATACATTTTCACTCAGTTCCTTTGCATACAGCTCCGGATAACCGCCTCCAAGCAACATTGCATCACAATCCTCTGGAAGGCCGGTATCGTGCAGTGGCGAAAAATACCGTAATTGTGCTCCGCATTTTTCAAGAAGCCTCAAATTATCTTCATAATAAAAACAAAATGCTTCGTCCATTGCAACAGCTATGTTTACGGTATTTATTGCTTTATTTTGTGAAAATTCATTTTGATCACAATTACCTATATTTTTTTCATTATATACATCTGCATTTTCGCTGTCACCGATTTCATCTGCCGCGTCTGCTATATCTATAAACAAATCCATATCTATTGTCTTTTTTAGTCTGTCGGCAGTTTCATTGAGCTGTTTTTTTATATCTGAAAGCTCATCCGGCATGACAAGCCCCAGATGTCTGCTTGAAAGCCCGATATCCTTCTGTTCCGGGAAATATCCGACTACTTTTACGGAAAGCTCCTTCTCTATCAGAGGCTTTATGATATCATAATAGCCCTTCGACATCCGATTGAGCAGAACCCCCTTAATCAAGTGCTGAGTGTCATACTGCAAAAAACCGGCTATAAGAGCAAGCACTGACTTTCCCATGCCCTTTGCGTCCACCACGAGTATTATCGGAGTCTGCGTCACCTTTGCCAGATGGTATGACGAACCCTGCTCATATATTCCGCCAAGCCCGTCATATAATCCCATCACGCCCTCAAGCACCGCAAAATCACCATCGGCTCTTTCATCTAAGAAAAGCTGCACTGTTTTCTTTTCATCCGTAAAAAAAAGTATCGAGATTTTTGGATGATACGCCAAGCACCTTTTTGTGAAACATTGGGTCAATATAATCAGGTCCGCACTTATATGACAATACGTTTTTTCCGCTATCCTTTAAAAGCTGCAGTAAAGCGCAGGTTATCATTGTTTTTCCACTGCCGCTTTTGGGTGCGGCTATCATAAAACGATTTATTTTCATGTATTCATCCTTTATTTCATCATATATCTTAAAATATTAGCCTTCGATGATTTATTACGAGTTGTAGCATAAAAGCTCCGGTTAAAATTCAAACGAACATATCCACACCGGATTTTCTGCCTGCATCAGATGGTAATGTCCTATCTGCTTTGAGCGGCTGACCTGCAGCTGCACGATATCCTCATTTTTCACATCATATGCCGACAATATTTCCTTTATCTCACAAATTGTTTCCATTGAAATTGCATTTATCACTATACGGATATGTGGATTTTTTGCTTTAAGAGCCTCTATTATCTCCTTTAGATTGCCGCTGCTGCCTCCGATAAATGCGTGTGTCGGCACCGGAAGAGTGTCCATTCCGTCAGGAGCCTTTGCATTTATAACATGGATATTTTCAAGTCCATGCTTTTCTTTATTTTGTGTGATAAGCAGCACGGCATTTTCCTTCTGCTCGATGGCATAGACCTCCATATCATCGGAAAGTGATGCGGCCTCTACCGCTATGGAGCCGGTTCCGCTTCCCACATCATAAAGCACTGAATCCGATTTCAAATGAAGCTTGCAGATACTTACATGCCTTATTTCCTCTTTGGTCATCGGAACCTTTTCACGGATAAATGCTGCATCACTTAGCTGCGGTGTAACATTTTTTGCAACCGGATTGGGATTTTTTATCATACAGATATACAATCCCTCCCTTTTAAGCTTTTTGCATTCCTGTGGCGAAAGCTGCGATATAGTTTCATCCGGATATGATAGCTGGTATCCCACAGTTACCGAGCATTTTTGTAAACCATACCTTTCGTCACTGCTTAATAGGTGTCCAAGCATATTCACATCCTTTACACCTGACATCAGCATAAACGTTTTTGCATGGTGGCTAATCCGTGATGTAATATTAGACAGCTTTACTCCGTGGATGCTGCATATATACGCATCGTTGTAGGTTTCACCGACCGCTGCCGCCATGTATGACACAGATGAAATTCCAGGAAGGATTGACACATCCGCATTTAATTTTCCTTCAGATATTTCATTTTTTATCGCCAGATACAGCTTTTTGCTTCCACTGTAAAAGCCTGTATCTCCCGAGAATAATATAAGAACATTACTGATTTTTTCAGTATCTGCACAAATTTCGTATAGATAAGGAATAATCTGTTCTGCAAGATAATACGGCTTTTTGTCTATCTTCGCACTGTATTTTTCTATCATACGGCTTGCGCCAAGTATAATATCAGCGCTTTCTATTGCATCTGAAACAGCTTTTGTCATGCAAGCATCATTTCCCATTCCAATGCCGGCAAGCATGATATGAAGCCTGTTATATTTTCTGTCAATATATTCACAAACAGCTTCAAATGACATTCCATCATCCTGCACGCTTTGTCCCACAATATAGACCGGAATATTTTTATTTTTTGCGGCAGCTATTTTCTCAATAAAGCCCCCGGCCGCACCGCTTTTTTTGGTGACCAGACATCTGATGTCATACTGATCAATAAGCGCCTCATTAAGCTGTGTGCTAAACGGTCCCTGCAATGCCAGAATGTGCTTTCCTGTAATATCATTGTGCATGCACAAGCTTATGCTCTCAAGCCCCGGAAGCACGCGCACATACAATCTTTCCCTGACGTCTGAGGTTTTACAATACACTGACAGCTCCTTGCTTCCTGTTGTGAGCAGTATATTTCCGTCTGTATTGTTAAGTGCCTTTGCACATGCTTCATTGTCCTCAAAATAGCGGATATTATCATAATCTGCTGATATATCCGTATCTCTTTTAAGACGCACATATTCGATATTTTCTGATATGTTACTATCCGCCTGATTGTCTGTAACAGCACATGCCTCGTTAAACGCATAAACTGCCTGCTTTATATTTTCGGTAACAATGGCTGCATACGGATGGGTTGCATCCACTATGAGCTTACATTTTTGTTCCGCAAAGAAGCTTCTCATGCCTTCGCTGTCCATACGCCCCATATGAACATGCGCGAACGGATTTTCATGCAGCACAATTTCACCGTATTCTGTTGCCACGCAAACCGTATGCTCTATGCCTCTTTCACACAGGTGCTCTGATAGCTTACGTCCCTCTGTTGTTCCTGCAAAAATCAGTATTTTACTCAATCTGATATCCTCTCCTTGTGACAAGCTTTCCGTCAATTATTTGTGTACCCTCATTGCCGATAAATACTGTCGTAAACATGTTAACCTGTGCACTGCGAAGCTCACCGAGGGTACAGACCGTATAGCTTGTTCCCTCACGTCCGATATTTTCGACATAACCGCAGGCTCTATCCGGCTCGATTGCACGAAGCAGAATATCACAGGCTCTCATCAGATAGTCCTTTCTCTTGTGGCTCGACGGATTGTACAGTGCTATGACAAAATCACCCTCTGCAGCAGCCACAAGACGCTTTTCAATCTTATCCCAAGGCGTGAGCAGGTCACTTAAGCTGATGGTACAAAAATCATGGTTTAATGGTGCTCCAAGCACTGCCGCACCACTGTTTGCCGCTGTAATGCCGGGTATTACCGAAAGCTCTACGTTATCGTATTCCTGCCCAATCTCATACATAAGAGAGGCCAGTCCGTATATTCCGGCATCGCCACTACATACAAGGGAGACTGTTTTGCCCTCAAGTGCCTTTTTAAAGCACAGATGACATCTTTCTTTTTCCTGACGCATCGGAGTGGTCAAAAGCTCTTTTGTCCGGAATTTTTCTCCAAGCAGCTTTATATATACGGTGTATCCCACTATGACATCACTCGCTTCCAGGCGTCAATCGCCTGCTTTGTCATCATGCTTTCAAAGCCCGGTCCCATACCTACTATGTAAATTTTATTCATGTTAATCTCCATCTCTACTAATTTTATATAACCATGCAGCTATTTGCAATTTTTTAATAATATGAAGTTCAAAAGGTATTTTGCCCCTCATTTATGATTAATCAGGATACCTTGCTGCCGCAACCGTTACCCTGTCATATTTATGTTTTTTATAGATAAGTTCTCCTGCTTTATTGCATTCCCTGCTGCATACAAGCACCGCTGCACGCTCGCACACGTTGTCCACTCCAACATGCTCCCTGACAAACTGCGAGGCACTGAATTCTCCCTGCACCGCCATGAGCTCATCCGCGGTATAAGTGACAAATTCTATCCTGTTTCTTTCGCAAAATTCCTTTATTCCCGGTTCATCTTTTTTCACATCTATTGATGCAATCATGTCTATATCCGAAATATCTATTTGTAGCTTTAAAAGACTTTGTCTGATTGCCCTGTCAATATTTTCAAACGCTGTATCCCTTCTGCACCCAATACCAAGTACAAATTGTGTGGGTTTTAAGTAAATACTGCCATTTTTAGGGTCCTTTGCTTTTTCGCATGATACTACAATATCAGCACCGCAAGCAGGTGGGAAGTCCACTGTTTTTATTGCATCAGCACTCATATCAGCTTCATCGAAAAAAGCCTTTATAAGGCTTCTGTGCTTAGCCGGGATGTGCTCCCAGTCGACTGACATAGTAACCACTTCCCCCGCCAATACCTTTGATGATACTCTGGCGATGCCATCTTTATTGACTATTGCAAGCCTGCATTTCTTTGCAAAAACATCAACTGCAAATTTATTATTGATATCAGTAGCGGTTGTCATAACAGGTGTGGCATTCATCAGCGCTGCTAATAATACAGCAAACTCATTGGCACCTCCAACATGCCCTGAAAGAATCGGAATAACAAACTTCCCCAGCTCATCTATCACAATAACAGGACTGTCTTTAAGCTTGTTATTAACAGAAGAAGCTATAGCTCTCACTGCAATACCGCATGCCCCGATAAAAATCAGAGCCTTTTTTTCACTCATCTGTGCAGCTGTCCAGTCTGATATATTTTGTGATATGTAGCCGGTATTTCTAAAATTTTCATCGGTGGAATTTTTAATATTTTCATCCGATAATCTCGAGCACTTGGTAAAAACCTCCACCTCATATGCACTTTTTTCAAGCTTATAAGCTATGTCACATGACAGCTCATAGCCCTTTTTTGTGAAGCTTACAATGCAAATTTTCATATTTTCAGTTCCCATATATTTCCCATATTTATATATTCACGCCTTTTTTCAATCGTTATCCTTTGACTCTACTGAAGCCTTGCGATACTCTGTCGAAAAATCCGGTGCGTAAAGTCTTGATTTCTCGTAATGCCGGTGAGCTATGACATCCCCCACAAGCACAATCGCTGTCTTTGTGATATTGTGCTTCCTCGCAGTCTGCTTAAGTGTAGCGACAGTGCACACGTATGCCTCCTCCTGTGGCCAGGTTGCCTTGTATACAATTGCAGCAGGTGTATCTGCCGCGTATCCTCCCTCAATAAGGCTTTCCGTAAGCTTCTCTAAAAGCCCGGTGCTTAAGTAAATCGCCATGGAAGCGTGGTGTGAGGCAAAGCTTGCTATGCTCTCCTTAGGCGGCACCTTCGTGCGCCCCTCCATGCGTGTGATGATGAGCGACTGGGAAATACCGGGGAGCGTGTACTCAATGTTGAGCGATGCAGCAGCGCCAAAGCACGCGCTCACGCCCGGACAGCTCTCATATGGTATTAAAAGAGTATCAAGCTCATCCATCTGCTCGCGCACTGCGCCGTATATGCTTGGCTCTCCCGTGTGCAGGCGCACAGTAATTTTTCCGTCTGCCTCAGCAGCTTTCATGACTGCGATGACCTCATCCAGTGTCATTTTTGCACTGTTATATATTTCACAGCTCTCCCTTGCATAGTCCAAAAGCTCTGGATTAACAAGCGAGCCTGCATAAATTATCACATCTGCCTTTTGTAAAAGACGCATTCCGCGTACTGTTATTAAATCTGCTGCGCCTGTTCCTGCGCCAACAAAGTAAACCATTTTTCTGCCTTTCTGCTTTTTGCAAGCTCACCAAATTCGTTTGAATACATGATACAGTCTATCTCAAGTCTGCCCTTTGCTCTCTTATCCAGATAAAAGCATATGCGCTCCATCGCATAATCCATTACCTCATACAGCCTGCCGCTTTCCTTAAGTGCCGCCAGGGCCTCCTCTGTCGTAAGGCTGTCCATAATGCGCTTTATGTATTCGGGCGCTACACCACACTTAAACGCAAATGCCGTCAAAAGCTCTATCCTGCAGTCTGCCTCCCTCGAATGAGTGTTCATGATGCCTCCTGCTACCTTTATGAGCTTTCCTATATGTCCTGTCAAAAGCATCCTCTTAAAGCCCATATCTGCAGCCATATCAATTGTTTCACCGATAAAGTTGGAGCATTTGACACTCCTGTCCAGATCATAGCCATAGCTTTCCTTCATAAAGTCAAGACCGTAATTTCCCGGAGCAACCGCCACATAATCATACCCAAACGAATATCTCTGCCTAAGCTCCACCCTTATCGTATCAATAAGAGCCTGTGAGCTCATGGGCTCAACAATACCGCTCGTGCCGAGAATTGATATACCACCAACTATCCCAAGTCTTGGATTAAAGGTCCTTTCTGCAAGCTCCTTTCCCTTTGGAACCGAGATTGCAATGTCAAGTGTCCCCTTAAAATCCAAAAGCTCACAGACCTCCCTTACCTCTTTTTCTATCATCTCACGCGGCACATGATTGATAGCCGCATTTCCGACAGGCTGGTCTAATCCGGGTTTGGTAACTCTTCCCACTCCGTCACCACCGTCAATATTTATGATAGCCAAATCCTGCTTTTTTTTGCTTAAAGCACAGGTATCGGAATGCAAAATCCGTACAGAAGCATATATATAGGCTCCGGTGGTCACATCCGGGTCATCCCCTCCGTCCTTTATCACGGCACAGCTTACCTCATTTTCACTTCTTTTTATGTCGGTGATATCAGCCGTGTAAGCTATTCCCTTAGGTGTCTGAATCGTTATTTTGTTTTTAGCCTTTCCGGTTAAAAGCATATATGCCGCCGCCTTTGATGCCGCCGCCGCACAGCTTCCTGTGGTAAATCCATATCTCATAATCACTAAATTTCCTCATGAATCAGCCTCTATCAACCAGACTGTAAATCAGCGCATTGCATATGGCAGCCGCAATATTACTGCCACCCTTTCGTCCGACATTTACTATGTATGGCACGCCGGTCTCCATAATAAGCTCCTTGGCTGCCTCCACATTGACAAAGCCCACCGGCACACCGATTACAAATGCAGGCTTATATATTCCTTTTTCTATCATATCGTACAGCTCTATAAGCGCTGTCGGTGCATTTCCTATCGCAAAAATCACAGGCTTATCTATCCTTGATGCAAACTCCATGCTTACTGCCGCGCGCGTTGTCTTTTTCTCCTTTGCAATAAGAGCGACCTCATCATCAGCCATAAAGCAGTGCGCCTGTCCACCGAATTTTGCCAGATATTTTTTATTTATGCCTGAAAGAGCCATGTTGGTATCAGTCACTATATCAGCGCCCTCTGATATCAGCCTTTTTGCAATAGCAACGGCGTCCTTAGAGTATTTAAGCGTCTGTATATAATCAAAATCAGCACTCGTGTGTATGACTCTTTTTGTTATCATCTCCTGATCAGCAGGCAGCGTAATCTGCATTTCAGACAGCTCATGTGAAATTATCTCAAAGCTCCTCTTTTCAATCTCCATCGGCTCTAACTGTTTAATTTTTTTCAATACACTCACCTATCACTTTCAATAATCTTACATTTTCATCATAAGTATTTACTGCCACACGAAAATACCCTTCCGAAAGCCCCACATAGTTGAAGCAGTCCCGTATCAGTATTCCCTTATTAAGCAGTATATCATATAATGGAAGCTTGCTGTAAAACAGTATGAAATCAGCATCACTTTTATATACCTTAAACCCAAGCTTTTTTAGTCCATCTGACAGCAGCCTTCTTTGTCCGCTCACATACGATGCCGTTTCTTTAATATACTCTGATTCCCTAATGCATGCCTCTCCTGCCATCTGTGCCAGGACAGACACGTTCCACTCCGGCAGATTTCTTTGAACCTTTTGTCTTACTGCATCATTTTTACTGAGCATATATCCAAGCCTTACTCCCGGAATAGCAAAAAGCTTGGTAAAGGCTCTTACAACAATCAGATTGTCATAGTCACATAAAAGTGACAAAACAGAATAATTTTTTTCACAAAAGCCCATGAAGCATTCATCTGCCACCACATAAATATGCTTTTGTTTGCAATGCCCTATTATTTGCTTCATGAAAGTGCTGTCTGCAAGATACCCTGTCGGATTGTTTGGATTTGCGATAAAAAATATATCTGTATCATCTGTAAGCATATCCATTAAAGCATCCAACCGTGCAGCAGGAGAAAAATCACTCTGCTCATCCAGCAGGAAATATCCGATATCACAGCCGACTGCACGAAGCACATGCTCATAACCGAAAAAGCCCGGGGCCAGAAGCACTGCTTTTTTGGGCTTTATGGCATGAGCTATCGCCATAAAAAGCTCTGAGGCTCCGTTTCCGGGAATTACATCCTCGCTTTGTATGCTGCAGCCTTGCTGTGTGAAATACTCTGATATCGCTTTTTTAAGACCACTGCATGCCATGTCGGGATATCTGTCTGCATACGAAAGTGCATCACTCATAGCCTCTTTAACAGAATGCGGTATGCCAAGAGGATTGATATTTACCGAAAAATCCATATTTACTTTATTGTTGTATATGTCTCCGCCATGGATGCTTTTCATTCAAGTCCTCCATCTATTCTTACATCAATTTTTCATATTCAAAGCAATATTAAACCAAGACTCATAACCGCCACAGATAAAAGCTCACACAAAAACGCAGTAATATACATCAGCCTGTTTGCACGCTTTATATCCTCGTACTCTATCTCACGCAGACCGTCTCCTATGTATTTTTTCTTCACAAGCTTCCCAAAATACACTGCATCACCCGCAAGCTGCACCCTTAAAGCTCCCGCACATACAGACTCTGTCTGGGCTGAGTTTGGGCTTGCATGATTGAAACGATCTCTTTTAAAGATGCGGTATGCATTTTTCCATCAAACTGCCTGCCACCAATAAATGCCGCAGCAATCATCAGATATGCACTGATTCTTGCCGGTATGAAATTGACCACATCATCAAGCCTTGCCGCAAATCTGCCAAAATACATATATTTATCATTTTTGTAGCCAAGCATGGAGTCCATCGTATTCACAGCCTTGTATACAAAGCCAAGCACCGGTCCTCCGATTGCAGTGTAAAGCATAGGTGCAATCACTCCGTCAGATGTATTTTCAGCTATCGTCTCAACTGCCGCCCTTGTGACGCCTGCTGCATCAAGCACAGATGTATCTCTGCCAACAATCATGGAAACAGCCCTTCTTCCTGCATCAACTCCATCTGTCCTTAGCGCATCGTACACCCTCATGCTCTCTACACGAAGACACTTTGTAGCAAGAATCTGCCACGTCATGACAGCCTCTGCTATTAGCCCGGCATATAAATTTATACTGTATGCTGCCACAATAATAATTACCGACATTGCAAAAGTTGCAAAAATTACAGTAAAAGCAAGAAGCATGCCTCTTTTTATATTTTATTAGATTTAATTTTTTTTCAGAGCTATTATATCCGGCATCACAATTAAGCTCTTATCGAGAAAAGAAATAAGTGAGCCGATAAGTCTGACAGGATGCGGTATAAAATGCGGATCTCCTATTAATAAATCAAGCACAAAGCCTGCTATAAATGCAAAAATATGATAACACATATGTTAGTCCTTCTTAAATAAATCATAGCGATATGGGCACTGTTTCATTAAACACAATCTCATTGCCCTCAACCGCCACCTCACACGAGTAGCCACAGCCGTTTTTCACCTGGTAATCATAGTAATCCATATCACAGTAATGGCTCATTATCGCCATGATAGTCCCTCCATGCACAAAAAATACCATTTGTATCTTTTTATCAGGCATAGCCCTCTTAAGCTCTAATGCCTGTGTGAGTGCCCTCTCAAAGCCACATATACTTCTTTTGCAAAACTCTTTTTTGCTCTCTCCGTTTGGAAAGGCAAGTGTTCCACCACTGTCAATCCACGCCTGATATGAGTCCCTGAAACGGATATCTGTGCTAAGTTCCTTATAGCTTTTTAGCTCCCATTCACCGAAATCCATCTCTGCAAACTCTTTTACGGTATAAATTTTATGGTGCTGTGCGACCGGCAAAATAATCTCTGCCGTCTGTTTGCAGCGCCTCATTGGACTGGTAATAATTATCTGCTCCTTTAAGCTATTTTCCTCTAAAGCCTTGTATACACCATTATTTAGCGCATTTTCTAGTTCAAAAACTCCGGCTTCATCGAGTGGCTCATCTGTCCTGCCCAGATATCTGTGCTCTCTGTTTGAGACAGTGCAGCCGTGTCTTATAAATATACAGTTTATTTTATTTTCTGACCGATTCCACATATTACGCGAACTACCTCGTCTGCTTTTTTTGCAAGCAGTATCTCTGCTCTGCCTGTCTGCTCCCTGTACTCTCTCTCAAACGCATCAAGAGGCACTATGCCGTTTCCAATCTCATCAGCAATGACTATCGTATCCTTATTTTCCTCTGCAAATTGCATAAATTTCAAAATATATTCCTGCAGTGGAAGATTTTTCTCAAGCACAGCCCTGATAAAATAATGGAATTTATCTATTATGAGTATACTCTCATCATCGACGGCAAAATCCCATGGCCATTCCATGTTTGACGCCTTATCATTGCAGGCATTATCTTTTAGAAAAAAGCAGTCATACACATCATATTTTTCTGTTTTTTCTATCATATTTTCGAGCACATAATCAAGCTTTCCCTGTGCCACTCCGCCTATCACAAGCTTCATATTTTCTCCAATTCCAAATTTTCAAATTCATAGTACAACTTTTATCAAAATTCTTATCCGTACCATTCCTATATTCAAAACAAATATACTAAATAATAAAAGAGACACCACCCAGAGCCACTGCCATGGCGCACTCACATATACACACAAAATACCCTGCCGTATCGCCTGTGATGCCGCCAAGCTCCTTTTTTGTTTTCACATAATAATACCAAAAGCTAAGTGCTGCCGCAATGATCATAACCACCGCATAAGGCAGTGACACAATGAGTAAAACAGCTATACACAGTGCAAGCTGGATGTATAGTGCTGCCCTCACGATCGTTCTGTGTGCAGTGTCCGCAAACATAAATAACAGTCCATCGCTTTTTGCCGATTTAAATGACACAACCGCTATTCCGCTTAAGCACCTTGAGATGAAAAAGCCTGCACAAAAAACAATAAATGCTTTATCATTCATTATCTGAGAAAAAGCTCCCATGAATAATAATCCGTAGGCTGCAAGCATTATAACGGCAAACGCTCCTATATGTGAATCCTTAAGTATTGCAAGCTTTTCCTCCCGCGGTTTGTATGAATGAAACGCATCCATTGTATCCATAAAACCATCTATGTGAAAGCCTCCCGTAACCGCTATCGGAATGAGTGCGCCTATGCATACATAGCAGATATCCGCCACTCCAAAATGAGAGTATATATATCTCCAAAGCATAAGAAGCAGTCCAATCACAGCTCCTATCCACGGAAAGAATACCAGCATGTACTTCATGTCATCATCATTCCATTTAAATTGTGGCATAGGTATCTTTGAATACATGGAAAAAGATACTATGCACGACCTTATTAACTTCATAATACACTTAACCTCCACACTGCTTCACTTAACCGTCACCGGAATGCCTGCAACCACCTCAACGACACGCTCTGCCATCGCAGCAAGCCCTCTGTTTACAATTCCCATTGCCTTTATGTAATTCATCGTTGATTCATCATAGCTGACTCCGTCTTCAAATACATTGTTTGTCACAATTACAAGCTCAGCAACATTTTCACTTAAGATACTTACCTCTTTTAACACCTTTTTACTCACATGGCTGATTTGAGCAGTCTCATAATCATTCATATTTTCAGGGTCATCCAAAGTCTCTTTTTCAGCTTCGGCAGCCTGCATACCGGAAGCATCTACAGGTGGAAACATCTCATTTGCCACAAGGTTTGACATACACTCAAGCAGTGCTGACCGCCCGGTTTTTAAACTGCTTTCTGATTGCAGCTTAGAAACCGCATTTTGGATATCACGAGGCTGCTCGATGGTAATAAAGCCTTTTCCGGCACGAAGTCTTCTGTGCCTGTCTATCTTCCGCTGTCCCTCATCATCAAATATCTGCATGGTGGCAATGTAATATTTTTCTTTGTATCCCTTTTCATTTGACACGTGACAAATATACTTTTCTGCATATGCTGATTTGCCACTGCCACTGCCGCCTGTTATAAGTGTAATCATCTATATGTACCTCTCATACTGTGATACCGAGATATCGTCGAAGGTTGTCCGTCCTTTGTATACGCTAAGTGCCATATCCAAAAGCGCAAACATCATCACGCACCTGTTCCCTCTCCAAGCGCAAGAGATGCTCTTATGACAGGCCTTACGGAAAGTGCCTCACACAAAAGCGCCACGCAGGCTCCCTGCCCTCATGTGATGGAATGATAAAATCAGTAACTCCGGAAAGAAGCCTTTCTGCTGCCAACGCTGAAACCATGCTTATCACTCCGTCGAGCACAACAGGAATATGGTATAATGCACCGCCTATACACACTCCGACAAGTCCTGCAATATCAAGTCCTCCGACTGTCATAAGTATCTCAAAGGTGTCCTTATTATATAAATCATACTTTTCTATTGCGCTCTCAATTACACGGATTTTTCTCTCAAGCCCACTGTCGTTTAGGCCTGCTCCTCTTCCTGTCACTGTGGCCACATCGCACCTTAGCATGGCGGCTGCCATTGCCGCGCTTGTGGTGGTGTTTCCTATACCCATCTCACCGGTTGCAATAATTCTGCAGCCGTCTGCCTTACACCCACGCACTATTTCTATACCTGCTGCAATCGCTTCAAGTGTCTCAGTCCTTGTCATGGCAGGCTCTTTTGCAAAGTTTCTCGTGCCCATGCGCACCTTTCTTTGAAGCAACCCTTTAACACTCTCGTCACTGTTTATTCCTATATCCACAGGAATTGTATCAACCCCTGCAGTCATTGCCATGCGTCCGACAGATGAAGCCTTCCTTGCCATAGATTTTGCAACTGCAAGTGTCACCTCCTGTCCGGACTGGCTGATGCCCTCAGCAACCACACCATTATCCGCACACATCATTATGACCGCCTTTTTTGAAATATCTATATTTTCATCTCCCAAAACAGCGCCGATTTTGGCCGTTAATAGCTCAAAATCACCCATGCCGTCGAGCGGCTTTGCCACGGAATCCCAGTTTGAGCGTATTTTTTTGTACATTTTTTCATCAGGTGGAGTTATCTTTAATTTTTTTAATTCTTCAATTGTAAAATGGTCAGAAATAATATTATTTTCAATCATATCTTGCCTCACGAAGCATGCCGTACACTGCATCCATATCCAGATACTCCCTCAGTGTATCCGCAAGCCTGTCATACTGTTTTTCTTTGAAGCTCTTATAGCTTAAAATAGTGCTGTCATTCACATCAATGCCCTTTTTATCGGCAATATAATCCACTATCACTCTGGCGGCCTCTGCAGTATCAAAAATGCCATGGATATACGAGCCATACACATTTCTGCCATCAGATATGACATTATTTAACTCATTTTTCCTGTCATAACAAGCCCCCTGCTCATCTGAAGCTGCGCTATATGCGCTCTTACCCATATGTATCTCATAGCCCAGAAAGTGACAGCCTGAAAGCTTGCTCAATACACCATCTACATGTGCTATTTCACCGCTTGTCTGAAGCCGCGTCTTGCTGTCTTTTAGAACGGTATCTATAGGAAGAAGCTCCATGCCACGCATATATCCCCCCTCCTCGACACCGTCGGGGTCGGCTATTGAAGCCCCAAGCATCTGATAGCCTCCGCATATTCCAAAAACCGGAATCTCACAGGAGAGCTTTTTGACAGCGGTCTCAAGTCCGTTTTGTCTCATCCACAAAAGATCCCCCATCGTATTCTTGCTTCCCGGCAAAAATACGATATCCGGATGACGCAGCTCATTTACTGTTGACACATACCTCACTGTTACCTCTGACATCTGTTCAAAGACATTGAAATCCGTGAAATTTGATATTCTCGGATATCTGATGACCGCTATATCAATAAGCCCATCTGTCTTTTTGTCAAAACGCTCTGTCAGGCTGTCCTCATCCTCAAGCTGTACATCCATATATGGCACCACTCCGGTAACAGGCACCCCGCCTCTCTCCTCAAGCATCTGTATTCCCGGGTCAAGTATTGTCTTGTCTCCACGGAATTTATTGATAATAAGCCCGCAGACACGATTCTTTTCCTCATCGGTTAAAAGCATAAGTGTGCCAAGCAGCTGCGCAAAAACACCACCTCTGTCGATATCACCAACGAGCAGCACCGGTGCATCCACCATATGCGCAAGCCCCATGTTTACAATATCATTTTCCTTCAGATTAATCTCAGCCGGGCTTCCCGCACCCTCAATCACTATGATATCAGCATACTCCTCAAGTTTTTTAAATGCCTTTTTTATATCCGGTATGAGAGTTTTCTTGTATGCAAAATACTCTCTCGCCGGCATGTTCTTAAGCACCCTTCCGTTTACAATCACCTGTGAGCCTGTGTTATTTGTGGGCTTTAAAAGAACAGGATTCATGCACACCATAGGCTTAATGCCTGCTGCCTCAGCCTGCATCACCTGTGCCCGTCCCATCTCAAGTCCTTCGTCTGTTATATAAGAGTTGAGCGCCATGTTCTGTGATTTAAACGGTGCCACTCTGTATCCGTCCTGTCTGAAAATACGGCACAAGCCCGCGACAAGAAAGCTCTTGCCTGAATTGGACATTGTACCCTGTACCATAATTACCTTTGCCATATCTATACCTGCTGTCTGAATTTATGTGGTAGTCTGTTGCTTTATCATGAATATTAAACTGTAGTGTGAACAGTAACTTCCTTAAAGCTGTGCCAATTGTTCCTCCAGAAAAGGAATTTTTATAATTTTTCCTGTAGAGACTGCATACTCATAAAGCCTGCTGTTAAACTGCTCATACGTGCCAAACTCTGTTCTGTCACATATAACGCCCTCGCATGCATCAATAAGCTCCTTTGCCTTTTCAATAAGGGCATCGTCTACAGGCTCAAAGCTTCTTGCACTGACAATCTCAGCAGAAAGCGCCTTTGCCGCAGGATAATCCAGATCATTTTCATAGATGATTCCTGTCGCAAACGGGATACCCTTTCGCTGTAAGCTTCTGAAGCTTTTTCTGCCCAGGCCCCCTCCTGCTATGACAAATATCCTCGTCCTTCCATCCGGTTTTTCCAGCTCTAAATCCTCTCCTGTTTCATCAAAGCTTCCTGCCGTAATTCCAAAAAGACCTGAAACATATTGGTCAGTAAATACCTCCTCGGGAGTTCCGTATCTGTCCACATATCTGCCATCTATACACAAAATATGGTCTGACACACGCTTTGCCATATCAAGCTCATGGAGCGACATTATAACCGTAAGATTCTTCTGTCTTTTAAGCCTTTGGAGTATTGATAAAAACTCAAGCTTGTACTTTATATCAAGATATGAGGTAGGCTCGTCTAACACTATAATCTCCGGCTGCTGACATATAGCCCGTGACAGCATGACGCGCTGCCTTTGACCATCGCTTATCTTTGTAAAATCCTTATCTTTTATCTGTGATACATTGACCAGCTCCATCGCCTCATCCACAGCCTTTTTGTCCTCATCCGAAAGTACTCCGAACCGGCCTGTGTATGGATATCTGCCGGTCGAAACCACATCATAGCAGGTCATAAGCTCCGTCTTTAGCTTATCGGTGAGCACAACAGCCATTTTCTTTGCAAATTCATTGCCATTCATCGTCACTACATCACTTTTATCAAGATATATCGTACCGCTCACAAGCGAAAGCTGTCTTGCAATACTTTTTAAAATAGTCGATTTACCGGCACCGTTTGGCCCAATTAATGTGAGAATCTCTCCCCTTTTCAGGGAAAAATCAATATTTTCAATAAGCGGCCTGTTATCATATCCAACGGCCATCTTTTGAGCAGTAAAATAATATTCCATCAGACATTTTTCTCCTTGCTGCGTCTTATCATGATAAACAGCACTACCGGTGCACCAAATACTGCCGTAACCGTGCTGATACTAAGCTCCGTAGGCGCAAACATCATCCTCGCAAGCAAATCACAAAACAGGCAGAACACCGCTCCACCAAGGAAGCATGCCGGTATCATATATATGGGCTTTGTGCTCTTTAGCATGCTTTTTACTATGTGTGGCACGGCTATTCCGACAAACGATATCGGTCCCGCAAACGCCACTATACATGCGGAAAGCAGGCTTGAAAGCAATACCAGAAGCACCCGGATGCGCTTTATGTTTACACCCAGATTTACGGCATATGACTCTCCGAGCTGATATGCCATAAGGGCTTTGACATGAGAAAAACTAAAATAAATGTGATTCCCACCACAATGCTCATCACCCCAACGCTGTCCCAGGTCATGCCCGAAAAGCTTCCCCTTGACCAGTTATGCAGGTTTACTATGTCGGAATCATCTGCAAATGTCACCACAAACTCAGTCACCGCAGAGCATATGTAGCCAATCATGACACCGCTCACCACAAGCATTGACATGCTGCTTACCTTTCTTGAAATGATAAGCACAAAACCCATTGAAAGCATTGCTCCCAAAAACGCTGCTGCAATCATGGCCAGTGAGCTCACACGTATGGCATTTCCAAGTAAAAATACCATAACAAGTGCCACAATCATCTTAGCCCCCGATGATATGCCGAGCACAAAAGGTCCCGCGATTGGATTATGAAAAAAAAGTCTGCAAAAGATATCCTGCAAGCGCTAATGCCCCACCCAGTATCATCGCTGCAATAGCTCTTGGCATGCGGATATCCCACACAATACGTCCTACCCTGTCTGAGTGGTCATAAATTGTCGCAAATGCAGCCTTAAACGATATATGTACAGTTCCTATGCACACATTCATGATAAGCAATATAATAATTAAGATTATAAGAATAATAAATGTTGTAAAACACCTTATTTTTCTGGTTTTTTCCATGTTATAGCTCCGCTTTTTATCTTTTTGTGCTATTGATTTTCCTGCATTCTGTCATATCCGTTAACAATTCAGCCCACCACACACATTCCACAAATCACAGTTATCTGAGCTTAAACAGATATTTCATGCTGCTGTCGGGTGCACCTGTAATCATCGAATGCATATCATCAATCATATATCCGATGGACATAGACTGCTGATACATATCGTTCGTGGTGCAAAATACATTGCCGTCTTTGACTGCCCTAAAATCAGCAAGCACCGGGCACTTATCCAAAAGCTCATTCAGATTCTTCACACCGCCGTCTATCGCACTGTTATATATCAGATAGTCAGCATCTATTGCTCCATTGTAGAAATCCTCAAGCTGCATATTCATGGTTGACCTGCCTGTATCGTCGTCATTTGACGCATCAAAAATATATTTTCCGCCAGCAAGCGAAATCATCTTTGGCACATAATCTGTGCTTTTGCGCACCTGAACCTGTCCATTGGACGTGATATAGAAAAATGCAACTGTCGGTCTGCTATCATCATTTGCAGCAGTATCTGTCTTCGCGATGCGATTTACAATATCCACCTGCTCATTAAAGAGCTCATCGGCCTTTTCATCCCTGTCTGTGAGTGCTCCGAAAAACTTCACCCACTCCACTCTGCCGAGCGGCTCCTCTTCATAGCTTGAGTACTCGATTATTGAAGGGATATCAAAGCTTTTAAGCTTTTCCGTTACCTGCGGCGAATGGGTAATCATAGTATTTTCTATGGCAAGTGAACAGTTTTCTGACACCAAAAGCTCATAATCGGGCTTTGAATATTTGCCGGCATAAAGCATTCTGCCACTTTCAAGAGCCTTTCTTGCACTGTCAATATACCAGCCGTCACTGTCTAGCCCCGAAAATTTAATAGTGTCCACTGCATCAAGCTTGTCAAACATATCCATCACCCCTGATGCGACCAGATACAAATCACTTACAGGCTCCTTCAATACAATAATATCCTTGTCAATATCCTTTGGAGTCTTTCTGCCCTTTGGCACGGTAAGTATTTTGGTACCGTCCTTTGTCGTAAGTATCTTGTATCCACCCTCATAATAGTCAACAGAAAAATTCTTTGCATATAAAAGCTTCATACTGCTCTTATATATAAGACCGTTTTGTGCCTCAGCCTCAGCCTTCGATTCGGTATTTCCTGAATCGGAAGAAGGACTGTCACAGCCTGACAGCCAGAACAGTCCTATAATTGATATCAATATATATATAATTATCTTTTTTCTTCCATGCATAGCTTAATTATTCTCCATCCTCACCAAGCACCTCTGTAGCAGAATCTGAATGGAAGGTGAGTGTGTACTCAACCTCGTGCGGCTTGCTCATAGCAACTGTATCTCCGATAACCTGCATAGGTGTATCAAGCTTAACCGGAATTTCAAATACAGAATTGCCGTCTGTATTTACAGGCATATATTTCTGTCCGTCAACTATCATATAGTCATAGTTTGGACTGCTCCACTGCACTGTTGCAGTAGCGGCTCCACCGCTTATAGTCACCTCAGCCGGTGATGCAATGCTCGCCCTACCGCTTCCGCCCTCGAAATCGAGATTGATATTGTATGTTCCGTCAGGAAGCTCTTTTCCTGCACTCTCAGATACGCTTGCATCTGCGTCCGCAGGTGTGGCATTTGAAACTTTTACCTTGTGGTCATACCATTTGCCCTTTGTACCGATAAGTGCAAGGTCAAATTCCTCATCCAAAACAGGAACCGGTATATCAAACGCATTGACCTCCTCAGTTGTGCCATCGCCACAATCGACAGTCTCAACAGTTGGCTCTAAAAGCTCAGCCTTGTCCTTTGAGGCATCCTTTGCTGTTCCCAAAAAGAGATTTACAATGTGTGTGGATGTAAGAGCAACATGTATTGTTGCCTTGCCGTCCTTCACGGTGAGTGTACCTTTGTTGTCGTATGCATCATTCACATGAAACATTGAGCTGTCTGTAGTAAACTCTGCTGTATATGTACCATCTGAAAGTGCTATCTTTTCTGTTTTTTCAGCCTTTTTTGTGCTCTCTGTCGCGTCCTGCACTGCTTTTTTGCTTTCTGTTTCAGCTTTTGCATTCTTATTACCGCAGGCTGCCAAGCTCATGGCACAAACCAGTGTCATTGCAACGATATAAGTAAACTTGTTTCTGAATAATTTTCTCATGTCTGATATACTGCTCCTGTTATTTTATAGCTTCCCCACTATACATTTAAGTAACTGCTACTTGCTCATAGCAGCCGCTGTATGCTCAACATAAAGCTTCTGGATACCCTCAATCTCACCAAGTCCGTTAATCTGTGTATCGATTTTATCGAACTTTCCTGATGCCTTAAACTGTGAAAGCCATGAATCATCATCGCTTCCCGCCATATCATTGTTGGCATGGTCTCCTGCAACAACCATAAGCGGACGAAGAATGACATTCTTGTAACCAGCGGCTGACACCTTCTCAATGACAGACTCACATGATGTATCCTCCGGCTCACCCTCTACAGTTCCGATAAATACGTTCTCATAACCCAAATCTGTCATCTGGCTCTGCATCTGGCTGTATGAAATCTTTGCTGTATGGCTTGTTCCATGTCCCATAAATACAAATGCTGTGCTCTCTTCCTTTGCAGCATCAAGCTGTCATAACCTGCCTTTTCTACAGCTTCCTCTGTAAGAATTTCTGCAACGGCCTTTTTTATCCTCATTTACAACTGTTGCATCACTTCCAACCTCACCTAGGAGTGGCTCTGCAATCTTTACAGACTCAAATTTGTCCTTATACTTCTCTACAGCCTCTGAAAGCTCGTCGTACTCTGCGCCATGCATCAGGTGTGTAGGCTGTACCACAAGATTCTTTACACCATTTTTGACTGCACGCTCAAGTGCCTGATCCATATTGTCAATCTTCTCGTCATCTCTTGCCTGTACATGATTGATGATAATCTGTGCTGTGAAGGCTCTTCTGACTGACCAGTCAGGATTTGCAGCTGCTATTGCATCCTCCACACCCTTGATATCAGCCACACGGCTGTTGTTGAAGGATGTACCAAAGCTTACTACAAGAATCTCGTTCTCGCCGATATCATCCTGGTTTCTCGGATCATCCTTTGAAGCATCGCCTGTATCTCTGCCGAAATAGTCAGGATCAGCATTTTCTCCCTCTACAAGCTCCTTCTGTGCGTCTGTGAGCTTGTCCCAGGCCTCCTTAGCTCCTTGCACTGCTTGTCTGTATCATCTGTTCTCTCCTGCACGTAGATTGCATCGATTAAATCTGCCACATGCATTGCTGCCTCCTGATCTGCGTTTGCGCTTGTCTCACTCTCTGAAGTCTTAGATGCCTGTGTATCATTCTTTGCATCATCTGCCTTGCTGCCACAGCCGGTCACTGCTGTCATAGCCATAACTGCTGCCATCAGTACTACTACTAATTTCTTTTTCATGTTTTCTCCTTTTCATTCTCCTTGCAGCTATTAAGCTGCACATGTTTTAAATATGTAAGACGAAAACATTTAAAGTGTCAAAAATAAAAGCTCTTTGTACTATTATGTCAAAGAGCTATACATGTCAAAATCCTTCTAACCCAGACTATACGGCTATCATAACCTTGTCTGTAATTATAATTATTTCATCACGTACAGCCAGTTACTCGTGGCTTGAAACACTATTGTTTCCGTACAACACAAAGGCAGGTATCCCGGCTTATATATCATTGCTTCGGCCGTCTTCCCGGTTGCCAGTGACTTATTGGCCGTCACTCCTTAATTACGGTGACGAGTTCGTACAGGATTTGCACCTGTTTCCCTTTTCACCGGAGCCAGCTTCACATCGCCTGTCATAAATCAGCTTCAAATGCTTGTCTGCTCCGACACCTTTATGCTACATATTCAGTTTCTTCGTGCGTCGCTTACGCAATCGCTTGGATTATTATATTACAACTTGTAACATTATTCAACAGATTTTTATCAGACGCTTTACAGACACATTTACAAAAGCGGTGCAAAAAGCTGCAAAATACTCTGCAGCAGCCTGCCTGCAAATGAGATATCATTTGTGCTTTCCTCATACACCTCCTCTGAAACCGCAAACGTCTCTATCGCATCCTCTTTTATTTTTCCGATGCACTGAGTCCTGTACATGTATACAAAATCCTCAAAATTCCAGTACATGCTCCTGAAATCCAGATTGCATGTGCCAACTATCGCAGTATCATCATCTGCCACTATACACTTAGAATGTATAAAGCCGGGTGTGTATAGATATATCCTTACCCCCGCCTCGATAAGAGGTCTGAAATTGGCTTTTGTCTGCAGATAAATGAGCTTTTTATCGGGAATCTTAGGTACAACAATACGCACATCAACACCTGACCTGGCTGCCGATATCATAGCATGTGACAGCTCCGTTCCAAGTATCAGATATGGTGTAAAAATATAAACATATTTTTTAGCTCTTGAGATGATACTCACATACAGATTCTCTCCTACATCATCATGCTCAAGTGGAGAATCGCAAAACGGCTGGACAAAACCGCTTTCCTCTGACTGGCTGAAGGTATTGTGTGGATTCAGATATTCATCATGTACTGCATTGTCCTTATTGATATAATTCCACATCTCAAGGAACATCGTCGTGAAACTGTTCACACACTCTCCCTCTACACGGATACCGGCATCCTTCCAGTAACCAAACCTGATTTTTTTGTTGATATACTCATCTGCTATATTGTAACCACCGGTATGCGCCACACGTCCGTCTATCACCAGTATCTTCCTATGATCCCTGTCATTCATAATTACTGAAAGCATGGCTTATATGGATTGAATCGTCTGGTCTGTATTCCGATGCTCTCCATCTCCTTTATAAAATGTGGCGGAATGGCATTTATGCTGCCAAAATCATCATATATGATTCTCACCACAACTCCATGCTTTACCTTTTCTTTGAGTATATCAAGTATCTGATCAAGCATAACGCCACTGCCGATTATGAAATACTCCATAAAGATAAACTTTTCAGCTGACCTTAAATCTTTTAAAATGCTTCCAAAAGCCTCCTCACCTGATTTAAAGTACTCTGTGCAGTCCTCCGCATACAGTGGATATTTCTGATTTTGAGTGATAAGCCTGCTTTGTCTGTATGCATCCATATCTGTCTGTCTGAGTGTCTCATTTAGCAGCTCGTTCTCAGGCCGAAGCGGCGCATATGCTTCCACAATTCTTGCCATTCTTTTCTGTGTCTTTGACGTAAGCTCCGGTCTTCCGAAAAAGAAATAGCACGGAATACCAACGATTGGAACACTCAGTATCAAAAATATCCATGACATTTTTATATACATTTTCATCCGCCTGTTGACAATATAAAGCGAAAGCAATATGGCTGCCACATACAGCAGATCCTGAAACACCCTGCTGGCAACAGATGCCGTATAAAACAAAAAGAACCACCATATCATCTGTATGATTATTATTGTCGAAACTATAAAAAGCTTTGAAAGCAGTCTTTGTAATATTTTTCTCATATAAGCCCTACCACGAAATTACAATTATACAACCTAATATAAATCTCTAATACATATTATGATATGAGGGTCAAAAGGTATTTTGCCCCTCATTTATGATTAATCAGATTACTACATGCTACGCATTCCCGTAATCTGACTACACCTCGAAATCCGCTAATTTCCTGCTCCCCGCAGCAAATTGCTACTTTCTCGGTTTAGTGCGGGTCACTAAGGTATACATCGAATTGCATGCAAGCATGCATCGATGATACCTTTTGACCCTTTAATCATATTATAATATTCCCACCAATTTATCAACATTTATAATCCCCCACGAGCCTTTGTGACTATCCCCTGCCCTGTCACATGTATTATACAGGGCTAGCTTAACCGCCTCCGGTCTCATATTTGGATTTTTTTCCAATAGAAGTGCTATGGCACCTGACACAATCGGTGTAGCCATTGAAGTACCTGTTTTTCTTACATATGTGCCATCCTCGTTCCAAGCTTATGATATCATGCCCGGGAGCCAGAATCTCAGGCTTTACAATACAACAGTCGGTAGGACCTTTGCCACTTCTTATATCATCAAAGCTTCCGACTGTTATTATTTTTCT
>ENA-OQIO01000250-OQIO01000250.1-human-gut-metagenome-genome-assembly--contig:-NODE-250-length-28772-cov-6.082667_pt1 | contig 28772 bp, 35 predicted proteins | sample MGYA00242573_ERZ504737 | MGnify/ENA primary metagenome ERZ504737 (study PRJEB26092, sample SAMD00036203) | human gut metagenome | host: Homo sapiens | study: EMG produced TPA metagenomics assembly of...
CGCTCGCAGGAGCCCTTTGCGGACACCTTGTGGGACTTGGTATCGATGACCTGATACTTAAGGTCGAAGATCCTGCGTTGACGACCAGAACGTTCATGTGTCTCCCTACTAACAGGCGGTGTGGCGCCGCCAGGTACATACGCTTCAATAATAAACCCAAACGCCCTCGCGCTCGGTTTATTGCGTTGATATATAAGTTATCGGTGCCCAAATACTCATGGCCTTTGACTTGTAAGACGAAATAGCGCGGGGACATACACCAAAGAAGATATCCCGAGCGCAACAAGCAATACGACTCGAATGCCCGCAACGCTACTCAGCACAGCGTTGAGCAGATAGAAAAGAACAGCACCCACCGCCACCATCTGGCTTTGAACCGAAATCAGTGAACAGCGCATTGATGAATCGGAAGCATTTTGGAAAACTGAGTATTTGATTGGAGCAAATAACGAGTACGCAACCGTCTGCAGCACATAGAACACGGGCAGCAAATTAGCCGGAGTAAGGGGAATCAAAAACAAAGCTGTCAATACTAAGCGAATGATGCCGCAAATACGCGCAAAACGGCTCTTGTCGACATGAGCAATCACACTGGGCACAATAAGCCCCATGGAGGCCGAGGCAAGGAGCTGGACCGCAATGGTCACACCCGAAGCGACGGCATTCATTCCGCGACCCGCAAGCAGCAGTGAGAAAAAGTCTTCCAGGGCGACAAAAGCAAATGCCTGAGAACAGTCCATGATGAACGCTGAACGAAGAATGCCATTACCCGCAATAGCGGCACCGATCATCTTCGGGCTAATTCCACGCTCAGGTGTCCCCGCAGTGCCCCCTCTTCGCATCTCAGGAATGCAGACAACGACAACCAACGTCAACACCATGACGATGATATCGACCGAAAGCCCAATGAGATACGCGCCAGCAGACGAAATGAAACCGCCCACGCAAGCGGAGATGGCATAAGAGGCATAGAAAACAAATCGCTCAACGACATTAAGTCTTACGAGCTGGTCCTGAGAGACGCTGTCTATGTAAATCGCTTCTATGGATCCGCTCAGACATGCAACGGCAAAACCTTTGAGAGCGAACGCACCGATTAAAAGCAGAGGGGAACGGACGAGAAGCAGGGCGGCGTAGTATCCAAGCATCCCCACGACGCCAACGAGACCGCTTGTCTTTCGTCCAAACCTATCAGCAATATAGCCAGTGGGAACTTCGAGGATGAACTTGTTCACTTGATATGCAATCATCATGCTAGAAATCGCCACCATCGAGAATCCGACGATTCAAGGTAAACCGTCAGAAAATACAAAATGGTGCTGAAGTTCGACAGAAAAACGAACGTCATATAAAGCAAAACCGTACGGTTTTTCATGCTCCGCCCTCCAAGAGTCAGCAATCTAAATCGGAATCTTGGAAAAGCATGAGGGCAAAGCTGTCAGCTATGTGTTGCAGGGCGTCAACATGCACTTGACGACACGAGGCCAAATGGCCTCACGAAGCGAGATGACGCAATAGGTGAAGAAATACCGTCTGGTGTCGATCGGTCCAGGCATTTTGTCGATAGCAAAAGTAGATGGGCAAGGCTACGTCATGTGAGGCTTCAATGGAGCACTCGCTCACTTCCGATCCATCCGATGCGAGAGAAGAGCCAGAAAAACTCAATATCAATCCCCCGGCTTGAAGAAACTCAGCCTGCGCCCTGTTTCCGTATTCGACATCGCGAAAGCGGAAATAAACCAGCTGAGCTTCGGGACATTGATTGATTGCATTGAGACAGGGTGACAAATTAATGGGAACAGCGAGCCTGCCGCCCAGTAACTCACGAATGGTCATAGCGTCAACAGATTGATGACCAGCTGGACATGAAAGAACCCTGAGCTCCTTTTCACCCATATATTTTGAAGAAAGGACGCTGTCCCGTGGTTCCTCAAACGAGATAGCCGCGTCCGAAATTCCAAGTTTAAGTGATTCAAAGCATGTTGCCGTTGGCTGATGCCACACATCAAGATGAATCTGAGGGTGCGAGCTTTCAAACGAGTCGTACCAATTTTCGGAAAAAAGGCGCCCCCGCCCGTGAAGACAGGGGGCGTAAAGACGGAAATGGCCGTCGGGCGAAACGCCGCCGTTCCCCGATTGAGCGTACTTTTTGAGATCGTCGACTTGCGCCAGGATCACGCGTGCACGACGCGCAAATTCTCTGCCCGCCGGAGACAAAACAGCCTCCCCCGCCGATCGGTCGAGCAAAACAATCTGATACTCAGATTCCAACTTTTTAATTGCCGACGAAACGGCCTGCGGACTCACGTGAACGGCGCGAGCTGCTTTGCGCACGCCGCCATAGTTCGCTACAGCTTGAAGGTATTCGAGTTGAGAAAGCTGCATAGATTACTCCAAAGGCAGCCAAGTCGACGGCCTACGCGCCCTCAGATGAGGTTCTCGCCCAGGTTCTTGCCACCGAGAACGTGCATGTGGAAGTGCATGACGGTCTGGCCGGCGTTGACGCCCTTGTTGGAGATGACGCGGAAACCGTCCTCCAGACCCTTGGCCTTGGCGACCTCCTGGATGGCGTGAGCATGGCGCCCATGGTCTCGGCGGGCACGTTGTCGGCGATATCGCTGTAATGCTTCTTGGGGATCACGAGCGTGTGGACCGGCGCCTGGGGGTTGAGGTCGTCGAACGCGACGACCTGGTCGTCCTCATAGACAACGGTCGAGGGGATCTCGTGGTTGGCAATTTTGCAGAAGATGCAATCACACATAGCTGGTTCCTTTCTTACAGACCAAGGTAATTATATTTGGTCGAGATGGTTAGAACGAGAGGTTGTCGTCGGTGTTGGCGGCTTCGCCGTCGGCGAGCATGTCGTTGCCGTCGACGTCTTTAAGGAGCACCGAGACCTTCTGCTCGGCATCGGCCAGGCGAGTGCGCAGGCTCTTGAGGAGCTCGACGCCGCGGGTATAGCTCTCGAGCGACTCCTCGAGCTCCATTTCGCCCGACTCAAGGCTGCGGATGATGAGCTCTAGCTCTTGCGAGGCCTGCTTGTACGTAAGCTGCTCGACCGGGGTCTTCTCTGCCATATCTGTTTCCTTTCCTAAAGGTTTATCGCTATGAAACGCGGCTTACTCGACCGTATCGACCGTTGCCGCCACGTTGCCGTCTGCCATGCGCACACGAATGGCGTCGCCCGGCTTAAAGGTCTTGGCACTCGTAGCCACCCCATCATCGCTGTACGCGATGGAGTAACCGCGGGCAAGCACCTTGAGCGGCGACAGAGCATCGAGCGACGCGGCAGCTCGGCCTAGGTCGGACGCTGGCTTGCTGAGCATCGTGCGCCCTTGATGCTCTAGGCGGGAACTCGCAAGCGTGAGCGCATGGCGCTTGCCATCGAGCCTTGAGGTGCTTGCGATCAAGCGCTCGGGCAGACGCTCGAAGTTGGAGCGGAAGGTCCCAGCCGAACGCGTTATGGCGCCGGACAGACGATCGGCCGTCAGGGCAAGCTCGGACTCGCGGCGCTCGACCATAAACGTTGGATCATTAAGACACGGGCGGCACGCGGCTGCATCGAGCGCGTCGCCCAGACGAGCCGTATAGGTGTCCCAGGCACGACGACCGCGCTGGTCGAGCATTTCCAGATCGACCTGATCAGACCCAATCATCGAAGCCATCGCGGCGCCCAGACGCTGGTGGCGCGTCTCGAGCACGTCTGCCAGCTCCGTCATAGCCGGCGCCACCGATTCTGCCGCTGCCGTTGGCGTGGAGGCGCGACGGTCGCTCACCATGTCGCAGATCGAGGTATCGGCTCATGCCCAATGCCCGTCACCACAGGCACGGGACAGGCTGCCACCGCACGGGCAAGCTCCTCGTCGTTAAAGGTCATGAGGTCCTCGAAGGAGCCACCGCCGCGCACCAGCAAAATACAGTCGGGCGCCGGCGTAATGGCAGCGGCGCGGCGCAAGCTTCAATAAGCTCTGCCGGCGCACCCTCGCCCTGGACCTTTGCGCCCACACAGACAAGCTCGACGAGCGGGTTGCGGCGACGCAAGGTACGCTTGACGTCGTCGATTACGGCGCCCGAAAGCGAGGTGACGACTGCCACGCGCGAGCAAAACACCGGAATGCGACGTTTGTGCGCCTCGTCCATCAGGCCCTCGCGACGCAGCTTTTCGGCCAACTGAGCCACCTGCTGACGCAGCAGGCCCTCCCCCGCCAGCGAGAACGAGCGGGCAACGAAGCTCATGCGACCCGTAGGCTTGTAGAGATTGAAACTGCCCTTAAAGCTCACCTGCATGCCATCACGCAGATCGAAGGTACGCTTAAGGTAGGCGCCCTTCCAGATGATGCAGTCGACGGCCGCCGAGTCGTCCTTGATTTGGAAGTAGCAGTGACCGCTTCGGGCATTAGGACCACGAAAACCCGTGACCTCACCCAAAACGCTCAGCTGCGGAATGGCATCGAGCGCGCCGGCGGCGATCTCCACCGCTTGGCTCACGCTGAGCTCTTTGCGCTCCTGCTCGTCCGATCCGTCGAACTCGGCGGAAACGGTATTGCCGGTCAGATTCCAGCCTGCCACGCAGCCCCCTTTCGTCATCGTGCACATGGGCTCCGGCCCTGCGCTAATTCAAGTCCAACACATAGTACAGCGCCGCGGGGACACAAATCCCCACGGCGCCCGTCGGTCCCATTTGTTATCGGTTGGAGTTTCTGTTGTAACGAGCCATAAGGTAGAGCAGCTGAATGATCGAAGTGAGTGCTGCGGCAACATAGGTAAGCGCGGCTGCCGTCAGGACCTTCTTGGCACCGTTGACCTGCTTGGAGCTCATGCCCGACTGCTCAATATACGCCACGGCGCGGCGGCTGGCATCAATCTCGACTGGTAGCGTAACCAACTGAAACAGCACGCTAAACGAGAAGAAGACCAGCGCAAGGGTCGTGAGCCCCGCGATGTTCATAAACAGGCCCATGAGCAGCACGATCGTCCAGGTGTTCTGGGTAAAGTTGACGACGGGGACCAAAACGGTGCGTACCTTCATCATGGCGTAGCCGCTTTGACGCTGGGCGGCATGGCCCGCCTCGTGGCAGGCGACGGCAACGCTTGCGACCGACCCGCCCGAACGGTTGGCATCCGACAGATACAGGTTGTTATCCTGCGGGTTGTAGTGGTCGGTGAGCTCACCGGCGACGCCCTTGATGCCCACGGCGCTACAACCGTTGGCATCGAGCATGCGGCGAGCGACCGTGGCACCCGTGTCGCCGTCCGAGCGAACCTTGGACCAGGTCTTGTATGTCGAGTTGATATAGCTCTGCGCGGCAAGGCCAAGCACCGTGCAGACAAGAACAACCAGCAGGTACAGCGGGTCGATGCCAAAGCCGTAACCATAGTAATAGGGCATGCGAATTCCTCCGAATCGAATTACACGTTGGAGGCATTCTACCCACTCAGCTGGCAAGCAAATCAGCATCGATGTTTTGGCACCGTCAGCGAAAACGGTCGAAAGCGAGCAAGGTGACGTGAAAGAGAAGCGACGCGTACTTTGGTACGCGAGCGACGATTGAACGTCAGATTGCCGCTCTCGGCCGTTTGCAGCGTCGAGCTGTTAGGCGGTTTGGTAAAACCGCGTAACTATATACCTACAGGAGCTCGATTTTGCCGTCCTTCACCGTCAACCCCATGTTGCCGGAAAGCAGATCGTCCAGGCGCGAGCCCACAAGTTCAAAGCGCCAACCTTCGCGCAGGCGGCTCTGCTCGGGATGCTCAATGTAGTCGGCCAGGTCATCGCGCGACGCAATGACCGAGGTCGCCACGCCCGAGCGCTCGGCAACCAGGCGAATAAGCGCATACATAAGTCAGTCACGCTCTCCAGCTCCGGCGAAATCTGACGATGTCCGCGCACCAAGAGCGGCAGGCGATCGTGCGGACAGCTCGCTCCGCGCTTGATGGCCATGAGCGCGCCGTCCACGTCGCGCTCCCCCAGCTGGTCGGTGCCGCGGATGCTACGGAACTCCTCAACACGCACGGGATTGCGCTTGACGAGCGCCAGCAGCGTATCGTCGGACATAACCCACTTGCGCGGGATGTTGCGCCGCTCAGCGCGGTCCTCACGCCAGGCGGCAAGCTCGCGCGCAATGCCCAGCTGATGGCGGCTGCACGAGTTGATGCGCTTGACCTTGCGGAACGCTTCGTGGCGGTCGGCGCGGTAGTGCGACTCATCGGCCAGAGGACGCAACTCGTCGAGCACCCAATCCACGCGGCCCAGCTCGCGCAGACGGCTCATCATCTCGGTATAGGCAACGATCAGATACTTGACGTCATCGATCGCGTACTCAATCTGCTTGTCGGTCAGCGGGCGGCGCGACCAGTCGGTCAGCGACTCGGTCTTGGGCAGTGATACGCCGCAGAACGTCTGAACGAGCGCACCATACGAAATCTGCTGGCGCTCGCCCAAAAAGGCGGCGGCAACCTGCGTGTCAAAAATCGGACGCGGCAGCGCGCCCACGGTGTGGAGCATGACCTCCATATCCTGCGAGCAGGCGTGGAAGACCTTGGTCACGCTCTCGTCGGCCATAAGCTCGGCAAGCGGCGACAGGTCGTCGATCACCAGCGGATCGACAGCGACACTCTCGGCGGGGGTGGCAATCTGGACCAGGCACAGGCGCGGATGAAACGTGCGCTCGCGCAAAAACTCGGTATCGACGGCGATCGCGTCGAACTCGCGGGCGCGCTGGCAAAAGTCGACCAGAGCCTGATGTGTGGAAATGTACATATCAACCCATCGAATAAGGTTAGGCCCGAAAAACACGGGTAGGATATCGGCATTGCTCTACAACTATACTCGGTTAGTCACAGAACGGGAACGTAAGTATGCGCTGCCTTATCATCCACAACCCGGCATCGGTCCCAGCTCAGATGAAATCTACGCGTTCACGCACGCCCTCGCGCAGGGCGGCGACGAGGTCGTGATGCGTTTTATCGGCGATGGCATGGAGCCCGAGGACGCGGTAGCGGACGTTCGCGAGTTCGATCGCGTGGTCGTTTCGGGCGGCGACGGCACCGTCTCCAACGTGCTCGACCAGATGCGCGGGTGCGGTGTCCCCACGCTTGTCTTCCCCTCCGGCACGGCCTGCCTGTTCTTTAACAACATCGGCAATGCCCCCGAGGCGGCGGCACTCGCCAAGGCTTGCCGCGACGGCCGCACGGTCAAAGTGGACATGGGTGAGCTCTTTTGGCTCGACGAGAACGGCAACGAGAAGCGCCACGGCTTTATCATCATCGCCGGCTCGGGCTTCGACGCGAGATCATGATGAAGGCCGCTCCCACCAAAAACGACATTGGCGAGATCGCTACTTCCTCTCCGCGCTCGCCACGCCCAACCCCACGGTGGCGCACTTTACCATTGAGCACGACGGCATTGTCGAGGAGCTCGACGGCATCTGCTGCATGGCAGGCAATACCTCGGTCATCCAAAACGACATCAACCTGTTCCCCAACTGCCGCATGGACGACGGCATGGTCGACATCGTCGTTATTGAGCCCGTGCGCACGATGCAGCTGCTCCCCACGGTAATTACCGCCGCGCTCGACCCCGCTGGCAAAGTGCTCGGCCGTCCGCAGTTTAAGATCATCCAGACCAAGGAAGCCAAGATCACCTGCACGCCATCGCTGGGTATGCAGTTCGATGGAGAGATCATCTCCAGCAACTCCGGCGTCTTTGGCGCTCGCGCGCTGCCGCAATGTCTCGACCTCATCGTCGACGATTTTTCACCGCTCGGAAAATAGGAGGACCCCATGAACGACAATCCCCTGATTGGCTTTATCGTCATCGTCTTGGCCATGCTCGTTGGTTACGCCATCAATGTGATCCACCGCCGAAAGAAGTAAATCCACATTGGTATGATATTCATCCAGTTATCGACTCTCCCGTTGTTTATGCAAATCCTAAACAGCGGGAGAGTTTTCTTTTTGAGCATTGTCTGGCGCTTTATTCAGCTACAGTAAATGCAGGGTGCCTTTATTTAACTAAAGCAATAAAATGAGTATTATTATCCGCTCATCGTATATTTCTTCACGCTCATCGAGTAAAAGCTGTTGTCGAATGAATACTCTTTACACTTCCTTTAGGCTAGTAGATGTATTTATTAGCTGAAACTCCGTACGGTTTCGCGGGGTTTCAACAGTTGGGAGGGATCATGAGGTTTACTCATCCTGTCAACACGCTCAAGAAGCTCGGCTGCGGCCTTGCATTTGGAGCAGCGGCCATTATGGCCATGCCGACTTCGGCGCTCGCTTGCACCCAGATCTACATGGGCAGCCAGCTCACGGCAGACGGCAACACGTACTACGGACGCTCCGAGGACTTCGGCCCGCGCTACATCAAGCACTTTGGCATCGAGCCGCACACAAGGACGGCAGCAAGTACACCTCGGTCGAGTCCGGCTTTGAGTACAAGTCCAAGGGCGCAACCTACCGCTACACCTTCGTTCGCGACAACCCCTCTCAGTGGGAAGATCGTTACGACGCATATTCCGAGGCTGGCATCAACGAAAAGGGCGTTTCCTGCTCTGCCACGCTGAGCACCTCCTATAACGAGAAGGCAGAGGAAGCCGACCCCGTCACCGAGGAGACCGGCATCGGCGAGTACAACTACGCCAGCGTCATTCTGGGCGAGAGCGCCACGGCCCGCGAGGGTGTCGAGCTCCTCGGCAGCCTGATTGACGAGCAGGGCGTCTGCTCCAACGACCAGATCATCATTGCCGACAACAACGAGACCTGGTTGTTTGCAGCGCTTTCCGGCCACCAGTGGATCGCTATGAGGCTCACCGACGATATTGCCTCACTCAACCCCAACATCGGCAACCTCACCTATGACGTCGACCTCGACGACACCGAGAACTGCCTCCACTCCGAGGGCATCGAGTCCATGCCTAAGGAGAAGGGCTTTGCCGAGTACACCGACGGCAAGTTCGACGTCGCCAAGACCTACGGCGAGGAGATTAGCGAGGCCGGTATGCACCAGTGGTCGCGCTATGTCCAGGGCCGCGATTACTTCATGGCTCCGCTTGCTGAGGGCACCGACTATGAGATCGTCAAGGACGAGCGCGAAGACGCTCGTGCGACGACCGGCGCCCTGGTCCACGAGATGCAGCCGCTGTTCTTCCAGCCCGGCAAGTCCGACTGGAACACCTTTGAGATGATTCGTTCCTTCGCCGCTCGCGGCGAGAATGTCGCCGGCCTCAACGCCAACACCGACGGCGCCTATGCCATCGGCTCCAACCGCAACACCGAGATCCACACCTTCCAGATCCGTCACGGCATGGACCCCGAAATCACGACCATCCAGTGGGAGATGCTCTCCAACGCCGAGTTCTCCGTCGCTATCCCCCTCTATTCCGCACTGCTCACCGAGGTCAGCCCCTACTTCAGCGATCAGGATGTCTCCTTCGATCACTGTGAAGAGGAAGACGTCGTGAACAACGAGGAGCCCAAGAACTCCATCAACTACGTCCTCATGGACATCAACACGCTCGCCTATGAGAACCGCGACAGCTGCGCCACCGGCGTCCGCGCCTATCTCGACGCCCTGCAGAAGGAGCTCATTGAGCAGAACCTGACCGTCGACGAGGCCATGCAGGCCGCCAAGGACACCGAGGCCCGCACCGCCCTGGCCAACAAGGCCGGCAAGGCAGCGACCAAGAACACCTACGTCAAGTGCAAGGCCATGCTCGAGGAGATGCGCGACTACCTCAAGAAGGGAGACTTCTCCGAGAAGTTCGTCCCGAGTGACTACGATGCCGACAACGACTGCCTAGTCGAGTCCATCACCTACGCCGACGAGGCCCTCTCCGATGAGGACGTTGCCGAGCCCGAGGTTGAGGAAGAGGCGACCGAGGAGAAGTCCGAGGGCAACAACATGGCCGCCATGGCCGTTGGCGCCGTCGTCATCATCGGTGTCTGCGGCTTCGTGCTCTATCGCCGCAAGAAGGCCTAAGACCCTCGCGTTCCAAGAGACGGGCGGGGTCGCATGAGTCATCCCGCCCGCTCAGCCTGCCCTTTTGACCGGCAGGAAACGCCGCCGAAATCTTTTCAAAAAAAGATTTCCCCGCACACACTTCGCTGTGCTATAGTGCAGCGCAACAGCAACGAGGTGCAACCGCGCCAAGGCATCACGAAAGGAGCCACCAAGATGATGAACACAATGAAGTCCCTCAACAACTGGTGGTGGCGTGATGCGAATACGATCGGTCGACAGTGAGTCCCTCACGCCTGTTTTTGCGCTCTAGGTGATTGGAAGGCCTCCGGTTTCGACCGGGGGCCTTTTTCTATCTCGAGCCCGATCGCATTCGCATCACGCGCCTCCGTTTTTCTCTTACACTCCCCTTTTTGAAAGGACTTTTACCATGTCTCAGAACACCACCGCCACAGCCCAGCCCCGCACCGTCCAGACCGCCGACCGCGGCAAACTCGATATCCACGCCCTTGTCCTGCTCGCCATTCTGCTTGCCGCAGGCTTCATCCTCAACTTCACCGTCGGCAAGGCAATCTCGGGCATCTCGGGCGGTATGATCAGTCCCGAGTTCATCATCTCGGCCTTCTGCCTCACCATCCTGGTCGTTCGTCCCAACATTGGCCAAGCGCTCGTCATTGGCCTCATCTCAGCGGCCGTGATCCAGATCACCACCACCTCGCCGTTTGTCGATTTTGCCGCCGAGGGTATCGCCGCCATGCTCATGGCCGTCATTGTCAACGCCGCCGCCAAGGACGGCCAGGTTAAGCCCGTCGTCGCCATCGTCGCAACATTCGTGACCACCTTTGTCTCCGGCGTTATCTTCATGGTCATCAAGATGGCCATGCTCGGCGTGGTGGGCGAGCTCGCCGCAGCCATGCTGCCCGTCGTCGCCATGACCGCCGTGTTTAACGCCATTCTGGTCGGCGCCCTCTACATGCCCATCCAGAAGGCCCTTAAGCTCAACTAACCTGTTCGGCTTTGCGAGCCACCCCATCTTGGCGTTCATTCGTCGCTCGCGTACCCAAGTACGCTTCGTTCCTCTTTCGCGCCAACCTGGGGCACCTCGTAAAGCGTCTCCGTGCTTCACCGCCAAAGACTGTCCCAAACAACGAGCTCTTGAGGACGTTCTTATAAACGACTGGACATGCAAGAACGTCCCCAATGACTATGAAAGGTACCCATGGAAACGATCATCAACGTCGACGATGTCTCGTTCTCCTATGGCACGCAAACCGAGCAGGCGCTCAGCCACGTTTCGCTCAGCGTGAACAAGGGAGATTTCATCGGCATCATCGGGCCCTCGGGCGCCGGTAAGTCCACACTTGCCGCCTGTCTGTCGGGCGCCGTGCCTCACCACTACACCGGCACCTTTTATGGCTCCGTGTTAGTTGACGGCCACGACACCTGCGAGGTCTCGCTCACCGACGTATCGCAGGTCGTCGGTAGCGTACTGCAGGACATCGATACGCAGATGGTCGCTTCGGTCGTTGAGGACGAAATGCTCTTTGGCCTCGAGAACTTTGGCGTTCCGCACGATCAGATCGAGCAGCGCGTGAGCGAGACGCTTAAGACCGTCGGTATCAGCGACCTGCGCGACCGCGAGATCGCCACCCTCTCGGGCGGCCAAAAGCAAAAGGTAGCTATCGCCGCCATCCTCGCCATGCGTCCGCGCGTCTTAGTGCTCGATGAGCCAACCGCAGCGCTCGATCCCGCCAGTTCCACCTTGATCTTCGAGACGCTGCGCGAGGCAAACCGCGCGCTCGGCATCACCATCGTCGTCGTTGAGCAAAAGGTCGCTTTACTTTCGGAGTACTGCAACCGTGTGTTGGTGCTCGATCACGGCCAGATCGCGCTGCAAGGTGAGCCGCACGAGGTCTTCGCACGCACCGACGAGCTTCGCACCATCGGCGTCGATTGTCCGCGCGTCACGCGCATCTTCAACAGTCTCGAGGCCGATGGCTTGGTAAGCGGCACGCCCTGTCTGGATGTCGACGAGGCAGAACGCCTGATCACGGAAATCGTCGACCCCGACCGTGCGACAAGCGATACCCAGGCGCCCGCAGGCTCCCCGCACGCGCCGTCGCTGCGCCCGCATGCGAAAGACGCCGAGCCGGTGCTCACCTTTGACCATGTCGAGTTTTCTTACCCCCATGGAGGCGCCGCCGTCCACGACCTCAACTTGACGCTCTACCCCGGCGAGCTCGTGGGCATTGTCGGCCAAAACGGAGCCGGCAAAACCACGCTCACCAAACTGCTCACGGGTTTGCTCAAGCCCGCATCGGGCAGCGTACGCGTTACGGGCTTGGACACGGCATCGGTTCCCACGAGCCGCATCGCACACGAAGTGGCAACGCTTTTCCAGAACCCCGACCGCCAAATCTGCAAAGACACCGTGCTCGACGAGGTCGCCTTTGGTCTAGAACTTGCCGGCATCGACCGCGCCGAAGCCCTGCGTCGCGCCCAGCTGGTCATCGACCGCTTTGGTCTGCCCGCCGACGAGGCACCGTTCTCACTGTCGCGCGGCCAACGCCAGATGGTGGCGCTCGCCTCCGTTGTGGTGATCGAGCCCAAGATCGTGGTGCTCGACGAGCCCACGAGCGGCCTGGACTACCGCGAGTGCATGACCGTGATGGAAACGGTGCGCACCATGCAGAGCGCGGTTGCGCCGTCATCATGGTCTGTCACGACATGGAAGTCGTTTCCGACTTTGCCGAGCGCATCGTGGTGATGGCCAACGGTCGCATCCTCGACCGCGGCCGCACGCACGAGCTGTTCTCGAACATCGAACTCATGCAGCGTGCCTACGTTGAGCCGCCCCAGGTCATCGAACTCTCGCGCCGTCTGGCATCCACCGTCTCGCCCGCCTTTACGCAGGTGAGTGAGGTCACTGATATCGTTCGCATTACCGAGGAGATGGTCCGCCGTGGTTAACGTCATCGACTACATGCCGGGCGACACGCTGCTACACCGCCTGAACCCCGTCATCAAACTGGGCCTCGCCGCCACCATCATCATCGGCATTTTCTTGTCCGACACCTATGTGGCACTGCTGGGCTTTCTGGCACTCACGCTCGCGCTGGGAGCCTACGCCGGCGTCGTCGACCGCCTGCTCGCTCTGCTCAAGCTACTGATTCCACTCGCGCTCATCATGCTGGTGCTGCAGCTGGCTTTTATGCGCGATGCAACGTGGTGTGGAGCTTTGTCACCGATGAAGGCCTCATCACCGGAACAAAGGCCTGTCTGCGTCTGCTGGGCGTGGCGCTACCGCTTATTCTGATGCTCATGGTGACCAAGCTCAACGACCTTGCCAACGCCTGCGTCGAGGTGCTGCACGTTCCGTATCGTTACGCCTTCACCTTTACCACGGCGCTGCGCTTTGTGCCAGTGTTTGGCCAGGAGATGAACGCCATCATGGAGGCGCAGACCGCACGCGCATCGAGTATGACACCAAGAACCCCATCAAGAAGCTCAAGCTCATGCTGCCGCTGTGCGTGCCGCTACTGATCTCGAGCGTGGGTAAAACCGATGCCACGGCCCTGGCAGCCGAGCAGCGCGGCTTCTACCTGCGCACGCGCGCGAGCTCGTACAAGCGCTACCCCATCAAGGGCCTGGACATTGCCATACTTATTGTCAGCATTGCCCTCATCGTCCTCGGCTTCCTGTTTTAACCCATCGCCCCCGGCAACCGACAAATTCAAAAGGCCTCGGCTCGCACCAAACGAGTCGAGGCCTTACTGTTCCCCCAGATAAAACCTACCAAAATAAACCTGTCTCTTTTTGGCAGGTCGAGGGCTACAGGCGGTAGGGGGCGCCGCTGCGGATGATGGATTCGCGCACCAGGACGTCCATGGCGTCAAGGGTAATCTCGGGCATCTCCCGGTACTTTTGCAGCACCGAGAGCTCGGTGCAGGCCAGAATGACGCGGTCGCAGCCGCTGCGGGCGAACTCCCACATCACGCGGTCAAACTTGTCCATATCGGGCTCGCGTCCGGCCTTCACGTCATCATAAATCAGCGACATCACGTCGGCCTGGCGCTTCTCGCTGGGATAGACGACCTCGACGCCCGCGGCCTCGCACTCGCGCCCATAGACGCCTGCACCCACGGTGCCGTCAGTGCCCATGATGCCGATCTTGCGCACCGGCTCGGACGGCATGCTCAGGTTGGGATCGAACTCGCACTCCCCCATCACCGCGCCCGCCAGGGCATAGCGCACCGACTCACGCGGCATGTGGATAATCGGCACCTTGGTAAACGACTGAATCTGGTCGTAGAAGTAGTGCGATGTGTTGCAGGGAATGGCAATGTGCGCGCAGCCCAGTGTCTCGAGCGCCTGTGCGCACTCCTTCATGGTCGCCAGCAGCTCGGCATGCTCGCCGGTCTTGATGGCCAGCGTACGGTCGGGCATGGTCGACTTGGAAAGCACCACCATGTCGATATGCTCCTGATCACAGGCAGCAGCCGTATGACGCACGACCTGGTCGTAGTAATACGACGTGGCCTCAGCGCCCATGCCGCCGATAACTCCCAGCTTTTCCATCGCCGCCTCCTTGGTGACGCTCGCACCGTTGCGCGTATCATGCCCGCGCCGCCCGATGTAAACCGGGCGGCGCCGCGCTCATCTACTTGTAATACGTCTTGAACAGCTTAAAGTGACGCAGCTTGGTGTGCCGCATGCGCAACCAGCGGTTAAAGACAAAATCGCCCTTCATAAACGAAGGATCGGCGGCCTTGCCCTCCTTGGCCAGACGATGCGCCTTCGCACGCAGCTCGGGGTCCTTGACATACTTGTCAACGACACCCATGGGGACGACCATCCACAGAGCCTCGTCCTGCGCCGTCACAAATTCCGGCTCAAACGGACGGTTATAGACGTACTCATCCACCACGTACTTGGCAACGTTAAAGCCGCTGTTGGTGACGTAGTAGTTACTGCGGCCCTGACGCGTGTTGAAGTCGAAGAACTTAAACGAACCATCGCGTTGGTCGTACTTGACGTCGAAGTTGGAGAAGCCCGTGAACTTAAGGTCCTCAAGCAGCTTGCGCACGCCACCCATGAGCTCGTCGTTGGGCTCGGTGATGATGCAGGCGTGGTTGCCGACACCATGGCTGATGCTCCTCGAGCAGCACGTGACCCAGGCACATCATGCGAACCTTGCCGTTGCGGTCGGAATAACTGGTAAGCACGCGCATGTACTCGTCGTTGCCGGGCACGCGGTCCTGCAAGATGAGGTCATCGGTGTAGCCACTGGCGTACACATCGCGAATGACCTGCTCCAGCTCGGCGCGATCGGCAATCTCGTAGGCCTTCTTCTGGCCCTCGAACTCGTGCTCCCACCACATGATGCCGTCAGAGGGCTTCAGAATCATCGGGAAGGGAAAGTCGATCTGGTCGAGCACCTCGGCGGAAGCCTCGCCCTGGGCGTTGAGCATCGCATGGTAAAGGTAAACGTGTGCGGATAGGGCACACCGTGCTTCTCGCACAGCTCGTAGAAGATCTCCTTCTTCTGGCACTGCTCGAGCATGCTGTAGGGCGCATAGGGCGCGATGACGTTGGAGGCAAGCTGGCCGGCATCCTGAGCCTGTGCGGCAAGCGCGACGTAGTTATCGCCGCAGCCCATGAGGATAATCTTCCTATCGGGATTGGCCTGTGCAATGCCGTTGACGGTCTCGATCATGACCGGCATAGTGTCGATATCCACATTGGGCGTATAGTCGATAATCTGGCTGCGGTATGCAGGACCGTCTGATACTTGCCAAAGACCAGGCTCTTGACCTGATACTCCTCGTAGAAGCGCGCGCCACCGAATAGGCGTTGATATCGCCGCCGAGCAGCACGGGTATAAACTCGCGCTCTGTAAACTGCAATGCCATGGAAACTTCCTATCATCAACTGCCCGTACGATGGGCGGTCTTTATGCAACTGGTTTATTCTAGCGTGCCAAACCGTCGCTTCCCAAAGTTCCACCATATCTATGGCAAGCAGGCGCTTATGATCGAGCCCGCAGGGTTCCGTAACGTTAAAGTTGAACTCTATGGTTTCTTAACAATTCACTATAACTGCAGGTCAAGGCCAAAACCTCAAGTTCAACTTGACCCTTTAGAACCTTTAAGGTTCAAGTTGAAGTCGAAAGCAGTAGTAGAATACCTTTCGAACTATAACCTACGATTGATTGCAGAGGGACTGGATGCAGCATTCGAACCATCGCACCGCAGCGCTCATCGCGTCGAAGCCGGCTCGTATCATCACGAGCGCCGCGCTTGCCGTTACACTGACGGCCGCGCCGATGCTCTCCCCCGTCGCAGCCTATGCCGCCTCGCAGGCAACGCAGGATCAGCTTTCCGCTGCCCAGCAGAAAATCGAAACCGCCACGAGTGCCTACAACGAAGCCCGCACCAAGCTCGAGGATCTGCAGAAGCAAATCGACACTAACGAGGCAAGCATCGAGAAGATCGAAGCCGAACTTCCCGATCAACAGGCCAAGGCGAGCTCCGCCATGCGCGATCTGTATAAGTACCAGAAGGGCACCAACCCCATCGTGAGCTTCCTGGTCAACGCGCAGAGCCTGGGCGAGTTCATCACCACCTGCAAGTACACCAACCAGATCACGAGCTCGAGCGTCGACGAGATCGAAGAGCTCAACAAGATGCAGACCGAGCTCGAGCAGAACAAGACCGAGCTCGAGCAGGCGAAGTCCCAACTCGAGACCGAGCAGAAAACCGCCGAGGACGCACTGGCACAGGCCCAGCAGCTTCGCAGCGAAGCCCAGGCAAAGGCCGAGCAGGAGAATGCCGCAGAGCTGGCCAAGCTCGAGGCCGACAAGGCCGCTGCCGCCGAGAAGCTCTCGGGCGAGGGCGTGAGCGGCAACAACTCCAACAGCCAGGCCAATAACGCCAACACCACTATCGACACCACGGTGAACAACTCCAATACCGGCAACTCCGATTACGACTCGTTTATCAACGAGTGGACGAGTCGCATCGACAACTACCTCGCCGGCTCCCCCATGGCAGGCCAGGGTTACAACTTTGCCGTGGCAGCCTGGAACACCGGTGTTGACCCTCGCTGGTCTCCCGCCATCGCCTGCATCGAGAGCAGCAAGGGCCTCTATTGTGCCGGCTCCTATAACGCCTGGGGCTGGAGCGCCCGCGGCGGCGGCTGGCGGAGCTTTGGTAGCTGGAGCGAGGGCGTCTCTGCCCACGTTGCCTACCTGGGCGCCAACTATGGCTCCACGCTTACCCCGGCAGCCGCCAAAAAGTACTGCCCGCCCACGTGGCAGGACTGGTACAACAAGGTTGCAACCCAGATGAACCGCATCTAAGATCAACGTCAAAGGGCCCCAATTGGGGCCCTTTTTCTTTTACGCGACGGAGGTATCGACGACGCCAGTCGCGTTTGCAATGGCAACAATGATAATCATTACCAACAAGAGCACACCCATAGCCTTGAGCCAGAGCTTTGCAAGCTTTTTACCGCGGTATCTATCGAGTAGCTCAAACCGCCGGCGAAGGCGGCGTTTGTCGAGCATCACAAAATGGATGAGCACTACGAGACCGTCGACGAAGATAAAATACTCAATCGCGAGAAACCACATCGGGTAGTTTTGGTTGGCGCCCGTAGGATGAAAAACGGCAAAATGGCTTCCGGCAAAGAAAACAAGTAGCGAAAGATAGACGAATGCGTTCCAAATGCGCCCAACGGTGTCGGGAATGCGGGAGAGTAAATTCGGGCGCTCAGGCACCAACGGCAATCCGCCTGAGACTGATCCGTGGGGAGCACGGGCGCAGGGCACACGGCTCGCCGCTCCGGAGGCTCTTGGAAGGAAGCAGCATTCGCGCGGACGACGGCGTCGGTGCGGACAACGCATAGGATGCACGCGCAGCGTGCCCTAGCGCCTTCGCGCTTGCAAAGCGCTTGTCCGGATCGAGCGCCATCGCCATGCAAATAACATCGGCAAGCGAGGCGGGGATATCATATGCCTCGCATTGCTCACGCATGTTCCGACCCGGCTTGGGGTCGGCCCCCGTCAGACAAAAGAACAGCAGGGCACCGAGCGCATAGACATCGCTGCGCACGCTCGTCTGGCCAAAACCATACTGCTCGGGCGGCGCATAGGGACGCGTGCCAAACTTAACGGTATCGGCATCGGCTCCCTCGCGCCACACGCGAGCGATTCCCAAGTCGATAATCACCAGCGATGAAAATGTCATGCCTGTATCGGGCGTATAGTTTGCGCCCGATACGATGATATTCGAGGGCTTTAGGTCGCGATGGATCACCGGCGCAGCCATCTCCCCCGCCGACGCAAAGCCGGCATGGAGCTCCGCAACTGCATCACAAAGGGCGCCAAACAGCTCACAGGCATAATCGGGCGTCGCACCCAAACGCCCCACCAGGGCCCCGAGCGTTTCGCCTTCGATGTATTCCATGACCACGCAAAGCTCGTCGCCCACGCGGCGGCAATCGACAATCCGAGGCAAGTGCTCGTAACGTCGCCCAGCATGCTGGGCCGCAAACAGGCGTTCATACGCCCCGCCAATCTGGGCCGACGCGTCGATGCGCTTGCGAACAAAGGGGCCAAGAGATCCTCCGCCGGAGCCCTCAAAGTACACGAGCTCGGTCGTCTCGACGTCGGAGTGCTTGAGCACACGGTCTACGCGATAGCTGTCATCACGCTCAAGTGACGCCAGGTGTCCGGCGAGCGCAGCGGTCAGCTCATCATCGGAATATGTTGGGCTCTGAGTATCCATAGCGTCCATAATAACGCAGGGCGCGGACGCCCCATGACGCCCGTGCCCTGCACGTTCTAAATATCGTGAACACCGCTTCCGCCGGCAGCCAACCGTTAGCTCACCGTCTCCTCACCAAAGCGATACAGCTCCTCGTTCACCTTTTGCAGGCTGCAGCCACGATCGATACAGAAAATGATGATGGCGTCACGGCGGTCCTTGCAGTTGAGGACATTGGCGCCCGCCGCCGACAAGGCGCGGTTGGTCTCCTTGAGCGTCAGCGCCATGGCAAAGGCAATCTGCAGCACCTTATTGCGGCTCGGATGCCGCGCACCGGTAAAGATCTGATAGCCAAACGTCTCGTTGAGGTCGGCCATACGCACCACGCGCGAGCGCTCCAGCCCCTTTTCTTCCAAAAGCTGTTTCAGATACTCCGAAAGCGACGGGGCGGTAAAGTCGTGCTCTTTGATATAGCCCTCGATACTCGGAGCATCGAGCAGCTCGTTGAGCAACTCTTCGGTTAGCTTCTTATCAGGCATATGGCCTCACCCCCCAGCTCGCATAGTAACCATGTTTTTAATTCTAGTTAAAAACGCTCACGTCAGAACGTTCCCAGCTGCAACCTGGTCGGGAGATACCGTGCTCATCGCTTCGAACTTCCAGGTGCCGCCCGCTTTGAGATGGTTGGTGTTCGCAAGAGCCGTTCCCACCTGATTGCCGTCTGCGTCATACAGAACATACTCAATCTGAATGTAGCTTTGCTCTTTATCCGTATTATTGGTCAACGTGCCAGTGATCTTATACGCGAACTGATTAGACGTATCCCCGGCCTCATCCGAAACCGTATAGGGTTCTTGTGCCTCTTTTTTCTCCTCGACTTGCTGGGTCTGTTCGGCAGGCTTTGCTGCATCACCCGTAGACGAATCAGACGAGTTACCGCCCATAGAACCCACGACGCCGGCAACAACGAGCACCACGATGACGCCCAAAACGATCTTGCCGATCGGCTTCTTTCCCTCTTTTGCCATTATGCATCCTTCCTACGATCCGGCTACCGTGCCGGCACACAGCACATCGTAGGAGGCAGCGAGCTCAAATTCATTAGCTGGGAGCTAATGTCGCAGCACAGCTTGCCACCTGGCACTCATTGAGTCTTTTTTCCTTCACCGAACTCACTCCATTGTTGTTGACTATTAAACATTTAGACGTAAACTGCTTTGTTACCTTGTCAACATCTGAAAGGAACCTCATTGGGAAAAGACGTACTGGTGCAGCAACTCGTCGACTCATTCGACAGCTGGCCCGCCAAAAATTCCGGTTGCGGATCGTCCCGCATGACACAAGAGCTCTATCCTTTTGACAAGCTCTTCTCTCCCATCAAAATTAACAAGCTCACCGTCAAAAACCGCATTGTCATGGCACCGATGGGCAATATCGACATGTGCGAGGAAACTGGCCGCCCCAGTGACATGATGCTGCAGTACTTTTTCGCCCGCGCCAAAGGCGGCTGCGGCCTCATCACAACAGGACTCGTACCGGTAAGCCACGGCATCGATACCACGGTCACCGAGCTGGACAAGCTCACCTATTTCCCGCGCATCGATCGAAGCCGAACCGTTATGGCAGGCTGGCGCGACCTTGCCCAAGGTGTCCATGCCTTCGGATCACGCATTTTTGTCCAGCTTACGGCCGGACTCGGCCGCGTGGGCAACCCGCAATGCCTCATCACGCAAAAGAAGTTTCCGGTCTCGGCGAGTTTCTTGCCTAACTACTACATCCCCGCCATTCCATGCATGCGCCTCTCGGACCAAAAGCTGCGCCGTATCGTAAACAATATCGGCCAAGCGGCGGCCGATGCTCATGCCATGGGCATCGATGGCGTCTATTTGCACGGGCACGAGGGTTATCTTATCGAGCAGCTCGGAAACCCCGCCTTTAACCATCGCAAGCTCGGACGTTATGCCGATTGGCGTCAGTTTGGCCTCGATATGATCAAAGAAATCCGTCGCCGCGTTGGGCCCGACTACCCCATCATGTACCGCATCGACCTTTCGCTTGCACTCGAGGAAACCTATGACGAGCAGGTCATGAATTCGACCTATCTGGGACGCATGCGCGGCGGCCGTACAGTCGAACAGACCCTGGGTTATATGGAAGAGCTCGTGGCGGCGGGAGTAGACATCTTTGACGTCGACCTTGGTTGCTATGACAACTGGTGGATGCCCCACCCGCCTGCGAGCATGCCCGCAGGCTGCTTCGTTCCCGTGGCGCGCGCCGTTCGAGAGCGCTTTGCCGCCGACAATATCCGCTCCAATGCCGGCCTTCCCGTACCCGTTGTCGCGGTGGGTAAGTTGGGCTACCCCGACATTGCCGAACGCGCCCTTCGCAATGGCGACGCCGATATGATCATGCTCGGACGCCCGCTGCTTGCGGATCCCGAGTGGCCCAACAAGGCGTACGCCGGTCGCGTGGCAGATATTCGCCCCTGCATCGGATGCCAGGAAGGATGCCTCAACGAGTTTGTCGAAGGGGGCCATCCGCAGTGTGCCGTCAATCCACGCTGCAGCTTTGAATACCTCATGCCCCAGACACCCGCTCCCGCCAAAGAACCCAAACGCATAGCGTGATAGGAGCCGGACCCGCTGGGATGGTCTGTGCGCTAATCGCCGCGCGTCGTGGCCACGACGTAAAGCTCATCGATGCCGAAGATGAACTTGGAGGAAAACTCCTCTCCGCCAGCGCCGCCCGGATCAAGTTCGACCTCGATAACTACCGATCATATCTTGTTCGACAGGTGCGCGAGCAGGCAGAAAAACCCAACGGAACCTGACACTCGAACTTGGACGGGCAGCACGCGCCGAAGATCTTGCAAAAGCAGGCTTCGACGCAATCGTGTGCGCGACAGGCACTTCCAATGCAATACCGCCCATCCCCGGTCTTACGGAGCTTGCAGCATCGGGCCATGCCGTGCTGGCAACGCAGCTACTGCGCCAACCCGCGCTGCTTGGCAACGCCAAAACCGTCACCATCATTGGCGGAGGGGCCGTGGGCTGCGAGGTTGCCCAATGGCTCACCGTCGAACACGGCATACCACAGGTCAGCGTAATTGAAATGCTGCCTCACATGATGCAGGCGCCTGCACGGCAAATCGCGGCCACCTACTCCATACGCTCAGGGGACGCAATGTGCGGCTCCTCAATATGACACGCGTCGAGCGCGCGGAAGTCGGCGGCAAACGCGAGTCTGGAGCCCCATCGAGGTGTGCGCGTCTCCACTTGAGTCGCAACTGCCACAAAAACGTTCCCGACCCCTACGTCTCGTGGTCACCGGTCTTGCCCGAGAACGTCGAAAACCCGCTTGCACCCAAAATCGGCAACGACTGGAAGTCACTCGAGCTAACCTGCGACTTGGTAATCATTGCCTGCGGCGGACACCCCGACGACGCGCTGTTCTACAAACTGCAGCAGACGCACGCCGCTGACGAGCTGCATAACATCGGCGATGGGTTTGCGCCCGGCCGTGTGCTCGAAGCGGTCCGTGCGGCATACCGACTCGGCACCAATATCTAACACGAAAGGATGGGCTCACAGATGAACCTGACCTCCCAACAACAAGCCCTGCTCGACGGCGCCAAGGGCCCCGCCATGGCCAAAGTGGTCAAGACCCTCGTTATGTACGGCGAATGCTTTGGCGCCGAGCGTATGGTTCCCGTGACCGGCGCAAACGGTCATCTTGTCACAAGTTTTGGCCTCTCCATGCTCGGTCCAGTCTATGACCTTATGGATGAGCTGCTGAAAGACGGCGCCCTGTCCGGTCAGTCATTCTCGGTCGACCCGAGGCCCCTCGACCCCGCCGTCCCGGCCAACCCGCTGCAAAAGCTGCTGTTCAAGATTATGTATTCCAAACAAGACGATTATGAGGCACAGCTGCGCAGCATGGTCTATTGGACAACGATGCTTTCACCTGCACCTGTTACCAGCCCGAGGTTGGCAATCGACCTCGGCGTGGCGACATCCTAAGCTGGGCAGAAAGCAGCGCCGTGGTCTTTGCCAACTCCGTGCTGGGCGCTCGCTGCAATCGCAACTCCGGCATCATCGAGATGTTCGGCTCAATTGCCGGCTTTGTCCCGGAATTCGGCCTGCTCACCGATGAGGCCGCAAGGCGACCTGGATCATCGAAGTCGACTGTAAGCGCAAGCCCGAAGCGCAAGTGCTTGGCAGCGCCATTGGCATGAAGGTGATGGAAGACGTCCCTTACATTAAAGGCCTCGACCGCTGGCTTGGCCGCGAACTCACACCCGGCACGCAGGACTACCTTAAGGACATGGGCGCCGCCAGCGCATCGAACGGCGCTGTCGGGCTCTACCACGTGGACGGCATCACGCCCGAGGCCGTCGAACAAGGCGAACACCTCATAGCACTAGACGCCCAAATCTATCGCATTGACGACGCCGAGCTGGAACGCATCCGCTCGAGCTACCCCGTTATGTGGAAGAACCCGGGCGCACGCCCCAAGCTTGCCTTCATCGGCTGCCCCCACCTCTCGTCTGCACAACTCGCCCATTGGGCAGACGCCATCTGCGATGGGCTGAGCGCTCCGGCAAGTGCCGCGTGCAAGTACCCACCGTACTGACCGCCGCCCCATCCGTGGCAGACGCCTTCCGCAAGACTGCGGCATACAGACGCCTCTCGACTACCGGTGCCGTCGTCTCGAGCATCTGCCCGCTTATGTACACCAACAACCCGCTGTGCGGCAGCATGCCCATCATCACCAACTCCAACAAGTTGCGTACGTACTCGGCATCGCGCTACTACACCGACGACGAAGTGCTCGCCTACGTCACCACCGGAAAACCAATCAAATAGGAAGGCGACTCCTCATGGAAAAAATCTTTCACGGCCGCGTCGTTGTCCCCGGAACTGCCCACGCCAAGGCACTTGTCTCTCACGGAGGGCTCAACACGCTCGCATCGTTTCAGAAGGCACTGATGTTTGGCGACAAAAAGGCCACGTGTTCCGACCAAAACAATCCCGACTTGTACGGCAAACCTTTGGCGGGATGTGCCTTGTGTCTTCCGCAGACTATCGGCTCCACCACAGGCGGCATGGTGCTCTTCTGCGCCACCAAAATGGGGCGCCAACCCGCATGCCTGCTGTTTTCCAAACCCATTGACAGCCTTGCCGCCGCTGGCGCGATCCTCTCGGGTGTATGGACCGACACCCCCATGCCCACCATTGACAACCTGGGCGATGAGTTTCTCGATGCTGTGTCGACGGGAGACGCCATCACCGTGACCGAAGACGGCACGGTCATCGTCGGCTAAGGCTATCCGACCCGCCGCCCGCAGATGAGCAACGTGTTTCGCCATTTCCCACGCGCGGTGCGGGCGATAATCTTGACGTATTCGATATACAACACGAAAGGAGTCCCACCATGGGAGCATCGGTATCGGTCGCACAGGGCGCGCCTCTTGATGCAGGCACCTACAAGGCAGACGAGGCAGCCGTCGAGCGCTTTTGCGAATTGCTGCGCATCCCCACCGTTTCGCGTGAGAACATCGCCGAGCGCGACGATGAGCCCTTCAGCCAGTGGATTCCCACGCTTCAGCGACTTTACCCGCATTTCTTTAAAATCGCCGAGCTCACACGCGTCGACGACTTTGGCATGCTCCTGCGTTGGCCTGGCGCCGATTCCGCCTTGGACCCATCGTCATGATGGCGCATCAGGACGTCGTGCCCGTCGAGGGCCAAGACTGGAAGCACGATCCTTTGGAGCCGAGATCTTCGACGGCGAGATCTGGGCCCGCGGATCACTCGACACCAAGTGCATCGTCTCGGCTTTCTTCGAGGCCGCCGAGCATTTGATTGCCCAGGGCTTCGTTCCCCCGCGCGATGTCTGGTTCTTCTCGAGCGATGGCGAGGAAATCGCCGCACCTACTGCAACCCATGCAGTGCAGTGGCTTCGCGAGCATAACATCCATCCCTACATGGTGCTCGATGAGGGTGGCGCCGTGGCAACCGACGCCCCGCTCGGCGTCACCGAACCCGTTGCCATGGTAGGCGTGTCCGAGAAGGGCCACGTCGACCTTACCGTCACGGCGCGCGCCGACGGCGGCCATGCCTCTACGCCTGCGGCAAACGATGCCTGCCGTCTTCTCTGCCGTGTATGCGAGACTATCTCGGCCAACCCCGGCAAGCCGCAGCTCACGCCCGCCGTCGAGGCCACACTGACCGAGTTGGGTGCCCGTAGCAGCGCGACGTATCAGGCAATCTTTGGCAACCTGTGGCTCACGCGCCCCGCGGTTACCAAGATCATGGCCGCCAGCCCCGAGACCTCGGCCATGCTGCGCACAACCTATGCGCTCACGCAGCTCGAAGGCTCCAATGCGCACAATGTGCTGCCACCAGTTGCTCGCGCCAACTTCAACGTGCGCATCGCTCCGTTCGAGACCATCGCCGATGCCGTTGAGCGCGCCCGCAAGCTCGCCGCCCAGCAGTGCCGCGCCTCGGGCGTAAGCCCCGACCATGTCACCGTCGAAATCAACGAGGCGATTCCCTACACCGAGCCCGCGCCCATCTCGCCTTACGAAGACGATGCCGCCTTCAACTACATCCATCGCTGCGTGTCGGGTGTCTATCCCGAGGCCGGCTTTGCTCCCTACGTGCAGAACTCCTGTACCGACTCGCGCGAGTTCAACGAGATCTGCGATCGCGTCTACCGCTTCTGCGGCTTTATCTACTCGGGCGAGGCGCGCAAGCTCATCCATGCCGCCAACGAACGCATCGGCGTCGACGTCTACAAGCGCGGCATCGAATTCTATGTGGCGTTTCTCGCCAACCTTGAACAACTGTAGAACGGGGGCCGATAGCACCCCTCCCCGCTTTTACCGACCAGGAGAACCAGCATGACCCAACCAAATCTTAGGCGGGCGGCCCGGCTCGACACCAAGGCCGTCGCCCTCGCCTCCCTACCCTTTATGGGCATGATCAGCTTTTGGCAGGTCTACGACGGCATCGTTCCCAAGATGCTCACAGGGACCTTTGGCCTATCCAACTCGCTCACCGGCGCGATCATGGCCATCGATAATGTCTTTGGCCTGTTCCTGCTTCCGCTCTTTGGCATCCTCTCGGACCGTTGCACAAGCAAACTCGGGCGCCGAACGCCCTTTATCTTGGGCGGCTCCGCGGTGGCAATACTCTCCGTCCCGCTCATCGCGTTCGCCAACAACATGGGCAGTCTACCTCTGCTCATTGGCGCGATTATCCTCACGCTTTTGGCAATATGCGCCTATCGCACCATGACGGTCGCCATCGTGGCCGATATTACGCCTCGCCCACTTCGAACCAAGGCAGACTCGATCGAAAAGATCGTCGGCTATGCGGGAACGGGTCTTATGCTCGTCGCCATCTCGGTCATGGTTCCCAAGGCCGACAAACCTGATTATCTTCCGCTCTTTATCTTGCAGGCCGCCTTTATCCTCGTGTCGGCCGTTGTCTACGGCATCTTTGTCCGTGAGCCCGCCCTCGTCGAAAAGATGCGCGAGAAATCGCTGTCAATGGGCATCGACGAGGATCAGATTGACAAAGACGACTCCCCCGAGGCCGGCGGTAAAAATCGCATTGCAGACGCCGGCGTACGCCGCTCCATCATCATGCTGCTCGCCGCAACGTTTTTCTACTACATGAGCTATAACGCCATGACCACCAATATCAGCCGTTATGCCGATTTGTTCTACGGCATGGAGGGCGGTTCCTATGCCATCATCAATATCGTGACGATTGCAGGCGCGCTGCTAAGCTACGTACCCTGGCAAACCTTTCGCTCAAAATCGGCCGCAAAAAGGTCGCCCTGGGCACCGCCGTCATCATGGTTTTGTGCCCCGCGCTTCTTTGGCTGGCACCCGGCTTCTCGCCCGTGTTGTACGGCGTCTTTTTGTTGATGGGCGTCGCGCTGGGCGGCGTGGACCTGTGCGTGTACACGATGATTCTGGAGTGTTGCAGCTCCCAAAGCGTGGGCCGCTACTCCGGTTACTACTACACCGTGAGCATGGCGGCTCAGGTGGCGACGCCGATTCTCTCCGGCATCGTTATGGACGTGGCGCCGTCGATGCTCTTCGCCTACATCACGGCAATGGGCATGATTATGGCCGCGAGCATTGCCGCCGCCAAGCACGGCGATGCCATCTTGATCGACGAGGTCGCTCGCCGCGAGGCAGCCAAGTAGGAGACCGAATTAACTACCGTGCGAAAGGGGTCGGATGGGCAAAGCGCCCATCGACCCCTTTTTCGTTTCATCCTCAAGAAGCTTGTCGAAGCCTACCCCACCGTGACGGATTCCCCAGTAAAGGTGCTGATGAGCAGCAGGATAAAGAACGCCAAGTAACTGATGCTCAGCGGGTACGCAATAATCAGGAAGACGACCCAGCCGACATTGGTCTTGCCGTCGGCACGGCGTTGCTCGCGAGAACGGCATAGCCAAATCGTCACGCCAATGGCCACAATCAACAGCGCAAGTGCCGCTGCTGCCAGTCCAGCAAGCGCAAACATCACGCCAATGCTCACAGCAATAACCGGGAGCAGCAGCAAGCCGCACCCGCACCCACCAGGACTATACACGGCAGACCATCGGCGTCGTTCCATCGTCACTCCAAGCCAAGCAATCGTTTGTAGACATCGAGTCCTTTGAGCAGGACTTCCTCGTCAAAGAGCACGGTATCGGTGTGAAGGGCACTCATCGCATAGGCTGGGCAGCATCAGCGTCAATCGGGTTTTCTTGCCCCTCTGGCACACCCGTGCCCAGCAAGAAGAACACACCCGGCAGATGGCGCTGATAGAAAGCGAAGTCCTCGGCAATCAGCAAAGGCTCATCCACGAGCTGCAGCTCGGGCAAAGCAGGCGCGACATTGGCAAATAGCTCGGGGTCGTTGTCAACCGGCGGATAGCCTCGGCAAAGTCGAGATCGTACGTGCAGCCCGTTGCAGCGCATGCCTCATCAAGCACGCGGTGCACGCCCTCGCGTGCACGGTCGAACATGTCGTCTGTAAACACACGCAGGCTGCCGGCCACATGGGCCTCCCCCGCCACCGCATTGCAAACGGTACCGGCCTGCAGCAGACCAAACTTGCCGATACAGGCTCGTCGGTGCCCAGCTCGTCCATCAATTCGCGCTCGGCGACCAAGAACTTGGCAGCCGCCAGCGCCGCATCGTGTGATTCGTTTACGGGAACGCCGTAAGTCTTGGCGATATGGATACTTGTCCCGTGAATGCGTACGTGCGTCTCACTCGAGCGCGCCAGCAATGGACCGGAGCAGCTCGCCAACGTGTTTGCAGGCAGGTCGGGCCATACGTGGAACCCGAAGATGCGATCTGCCTATAGCGCTCGAATACGCCGCTCTCACACACCGTCTTGGCGCCACCGGTCGTTTCCTCGGCCGGCTGAAACACAAAGAGCACGTTGCGCTTGATGGCACCCGGCTGCTCACGAACCGCTCGGTCGACAAAAGTCGCCGCCGCGAGCGCCATGGCCATGTGACCGTCGTGACCGCACGCATGCATCTTGCCGGGATGCGTCGAGGCAAAGGCCGCGCCCGTTGCCTCCGCGATGGGCAGGGCATCCATGTCGGCGCGAATCGCCGTAGCATGCGCGGCGTCCGTACCGGCATCGAAGAAAGCGCAGACACAGCTGGGACACGGATGGGTCACCTCGCAGGCGAGCGGCCTCAACACGCCCTCAATATAAGCGATAGTCTGTGGAAGATCGAAGTCGAGCTCCGGGATCCTGTGCAAGTCGCGCCGATAGCGACGGAGTTCTTGGAGCTCGGTCATAAAGGTTCCTTTCATAGGTGCGCGCCAGTTGCCATCTTATTGTGCCGCAAGATTGCCGCACCCTTATTTCCAGCATATCCCTGCATTTTTTAAGGCTCTGTTAGACCAGGATTGACATACATGTGTCCCCACGGTGCCATATCGTTAGCCCCGTAGACCGCGACGGATGGGGGCAGCATGAACGCCGAAGACCTGGTCCTCAACTTCAAGAAGGACAT
>ENA-OQIO01000251-OQIO01000251.1-human-gut-metagenome-genome-assembly--contig:-NODE-251-length-28721-cov-2.180178_pt1 | contig 28721 bp, 30 predicted proteins | sample MGYA00242573_ERZ504737 | MGnify/ENA primary metagenome ERZ504737 (study PRJEB26092, sample SAMD00036203) | human gut metagenome | host: Homo sapiens | study: EMG produced TPA metagenomics assembly of...
TGAAATAAAGAATTTGAAATTATTTCTTGTGAGCATTATAAGAAGAGAGTAATTGATTTCTTAGAACATTTATCTCCAAATATTGTTTTACAGCGATTATTGGTAGAGCACCAGCTGAAAATACTTTATTTAGTAATTGGCAGACAGGTTGGTGGAAAATTCGCGATGAAATCGTAAAAGAAATGGAAGAAAAAAATCTTTATCAAGGTCGTTTGTGTAATTATTTAAATGGCAGTGCTGTACAAAAATTTTTAGTTAAAGAATGATGTAGGGATTTTGATTTTATGGAAATCATTTATAAAGATGAAAAAGATTTTACGAAAGAAAATATAATAGAATTGTTTTTATCTGTTGATTGGCAATTATCGGCTAGTAATCCTGATAAATTATATACAGCATTAATTAACTCACCAACGGTATTTACTGCGTGGGAGAATAATAAATTAGTAGGCTTAGCTAGAGCTTTAGATGATGGCATACTTACAGCATATATTCATTATGTATTAGTAAATCCTAAATATCAAGCAAAGGTATTGCCAGCAATTTAGTAAGATGATAAAAAATAAATATAAAGATTATCTTTATATTGAATTGATGCCTGATGAAAAGAAAAATGTTAGTTTTTATCAAAAATTAGGTTTTAATATAGTAAAAGAAGGCACACCTATGCAATTGTGCAATCCTGAAACTATGAAAGTTAAATTATAAATAAAAAAGCTATAATAATTTAAGGAAAAATTTCCAGTTAAATTATTATAGCTAATATTTCAATTATCGCATTTATAATCTTGCCAATTAGGTAGAGCAGTATGATTATCTACAGCTGTTTTCATAGCTTGGTAATAAGCTAATTTTTTTTGAATATGCTTATAATCGTGTTGCATTTTTGCTAATTGTGCTAGAATATGATTTTTTTGATTGGTCAATAATTTTAAAATATCATCAATATGTGAAAGCTCTTGCTGTTCATATTGAAAAAATTCTTGTAGTTGAGCGATACTCATACCAGTATTTTTAAAACAGCAGATAGTTTTTAAACGATTGATATGTTTTTCTAAATAAATGCGTTTGCCTGATGAATTGCGAGGAATATCAGTTAAAATGCCTACTTCTTCATAATAGCGAAGCGTGGAAGCTGGCAGATTGAATTTGGCTGATACTTCACGAATTGAATATTGTTTATCCATAATAAAGCCCCTTTATCATAGTAATATCTTGACTTAAAGCGTACTTGAATTAGTATTATGATAATTATAAAAAAGATATTGACTAAAAGTAAAGGGGCGTTTTTCATGTATATAGCAGATAAAGACAGATATAATAAGTTAGAATATGCTAGATGTGGTAAAAGCGGTTTGAAATTGCCAAGAGTATCTTTGGGACTTTGGCATAATTTTGGTGATAATAATGATTTTAAAACTATGCAAAAACTTTGTTTCACTGCTTTTGATAATGGCATAACTCATTTTGATTTGGCAAATAATTATGGCCCTCCTTATGGCAGTGCAGAAATAAATTTTGGTAGAATTTTAAGGCAAGATTTGAAAAAATATCGTGATGAATTATTAATCAGTACAAAAGCTGGCTATGATATGTGGGAAGGCCCTTATGGCAACTGGGGCAGTAGAAAATATTTAATTGCTAGTTTAGACCAAAGTTTAAAACGCATGGGTCTTGAGTATGTAGATATTTTTTATCATCATCGCATGGATAAAGACACTCCACTTGAAGAAACTATGGGAGCATTAAATCAAATAGTACAAAGTGGAAAAGCTTTATATGTAGGTTTATCAAATTATGATGGGGAAACTTTAGCAAAAGCTAGTGAGATTTTAACTCAAATGCATTGTCCATTTATCATCAATCAAAATCGTTATTCCATTTTCGATAGAACTATTGAGAATAATGGCTTGAAGGAAATGGCACATAAATTAAATAAAGGTATTATAGCTTTTAGCCCATTAGCGCAAGGATTATTGACAGATAGATATTTAAAAGGTATTCCTGAAGATAGTCGCATAAAAACTGATGGAAGATTTTTGAAAGCTGAAATTTTGACAGAAAAAAAAATTAATACAGATTGCTAATTTAAATGAAATAGCAAAACAGCGTGGCCAAAGTTTAGCTCAGATGGCATTGGCTTGGATTTTAAAAGATAACATAGTTACAAGTGTTTTGATAGGTGCATCAAAGCCAGAACAGATTTTAATGAATTTGGAAGCAATGAACAATATAGCGTTTTCTAGTGAAGAATTGAAACTTATAGATGATAATAGTTTATAAAATTTTTCTATATGAGTATGGATTTACCACTGATAAATTATAGATATAAAAGGTATATTCATAGTTGAAAAATATTATAAAAAGTTGTATCATAAATATGTGTTATAGTTTAAAATGCCTATAAAAGGGTATATATATATAGAAGGGAGCTTATTTGAAAATATGAGCAAACATATGAAAACTATGGATGGTAATACTGCTGCGGCGTATATATCTTATGCATTTACAGATGTAGCAGCTATTTATCCAATTACTCCATCATCTCCAATGGCAGAAGTTGTAGATGAAATGGCAGCAAAAGGTAAGAAAAACCTTTTCGGTCAAAAAGTACGTGTTGTAGAAATGCAATCTGAAGCAGGTGCTGCTGGTACAGTACATGGTTCTCTCCAGGCTGGTGCATTAACTACTACTTATACTGCTTCTCAGGGTCTTTTATTAATGATTCCTAATATGTATAAGATTGCTGGTGAATTGCTCCCAGGTGTATTCCATGTAAGTGCTCGTGCTCTTGCAACATCTTCTCTTAATATTTTTGGTGACCAACGTGATGTTATGGCAGTTCGTCAAACTGGTTGCGCTATGCTTGCTGAAGCTAGTGTTCAAGAAGTTATGGACTTGAGTGCTATTGCTCACCTTGTAGCTATCAAAAGCCGTGTACCATTCGTAAACTTCTTTGATGGTTTCAGAACTTCTCATGAAATTCAAAAAATCGAAGTTTTAGATTATGAAGATTTAGGCAAAATGCTTGATTGGGAAGCTGTAAATAAATTCCGTCATAATGCTTTAAATCCAGATCATCCAGTAATTCGTGGTACTAGCCAAAACCCTGATATTTATTTCCAAGGTCAAGAATCTGCAAATCCTTATTATGAAGCTGTTCCTCAGATGGTTGAAGATGCTATGGCTGAAATCAATAAATTAACAGGCCGTAACTATCAATTATTCAACTACTATGGTGATCCAAACGCTGATCGCGTAATCATTGCTATGGGCTCTTTATGTGATACAGCTATGGAAGTTGTTGATTACTTGAATGCAAAAGGCGAAAAAGTCGGTGTTGTATCCATTCACCTTTACAGACCATTCTCTGTAAAACATTTCTTAAATGCACTTCCAAAAACTGTTAAGAAAATTGCTGTTATGGACCGTACAAAAGAAGCTGGTTCTATCGGTGAACCTTTATATCTTGAAATTCAGTCCGCTCTTTATAATAGCGATTTACGTCCAACAATCGTTGGTGGTCGTTATGGTCTTGGTGGTAAAGATGTTACTCCAGATCAAATTTTTGCAGTTTATAATGAACTCAAAAAGATGCTCCTAAAAATGGCTTTACTATTGGTATCAATGATGATGTTTCTTTCACTTCTTTACCAGAATATCATGAAGATATCGACCTTACACCAGAAGGAACAACTGCTTGCAAATTCTGGGGCTTAGGTTCTGATGGTACTGTAGGTGCAAATAAAAGTGCTGTTAAAATCATCGGCGATAAAACAGATATGTATGCACAGGCATATTTTGCATATGACTCCAAAAAATCTGGTGGGGTAACAATGTCTCACTTGCGTTTTGGTAAAAAACCAATTATGTCTCCATATCTCATCAATAAAGCAAACTTCATTTCTTGTTCTCAACAGTCTTATGTAGATAAATATGATTTACTTGCTGGTTTAAAACCAAATGGTACATTCTTATTAAATACACTTTGGACTGATGAAGAATTAACAGAAAAACTCCCTGCATATATGAAACGTTATATTGCAGAAAACAATATTAACTTCTACACTGTAAACGCTGTTAAAATTGCTCAAGAACTCGGTCTTGGCGGTCGCTTTAACATGGTTATGCAGTCTGCATTCTTTAAACTTGCAAATATCATTCCTATTGATGAAGCTGTTAAATATCTTAAAGATGCAGTTGTTACTTCTTATGGTAAAAAAGGTCAACATATCGTTGATATGAATAATGGCGCTATCGACAAAGGTATCGAAGCTCTTCATAAAGTAGAAGTTCCAGCTTCTTGGAAAGATGCTAAAGATGCTGATGATGCAAATGCTAATATTCCTGATTTCATTAAAAATATCCAAAATCCAATGAACCGTCAAGAAGGCGATAAACTTCCTGTAAGTGCTTTCAAAGGTATTGAAGATGGTACATTCCCAGTAGGTACTGCTGCTTATGAAAAACGCGGTATCGCTATTAATGTTCCAGAATGGGATATTGATAAATGTATCCAGTGTAACCAATGCTCCTTCGTATGTCCACATGCTGCAATTCGTCCAGTACTTATGACAGATGAAGAAGTAGCTAATGCTCCAGAAACAATGAAATCCAAACCAGCTCTTGGTGCTAAAGGCTTAAATTTTGCAATCACTATTTCTGCAAAAGATTGTGCAGGTTGCGGTAACTGTGCTGATATTTGTCCAGCTCCAAAAGGTTCTGCTCTTGCTATGAAACCTATTGCAACTCAACTTGCAAAACAAGCTGAATTTGATTATGCTGTTGATGCTACAAAAGTTGCACCTAAGAAAAATCCTATGAAGAAAACTACTCTCAAAGGTAGTCAGTTTGAACAACCACTCTTAGAATTCTCCGGTGCTTGTGCTGGTTGTGGTGAAACTCCATATGTAAAACTCATCACTCAGCTCTTTGGTGATCGTATGATGGTAGCTAATGCTACAGGCTGTTCTTCTATTTGGGGCGGTTCTGCACCATCTATGCCATACACTAAAAACCATAAAGGACAAGGTCCTGCTTGGGCTAACTCCTTATTTGAAGATAACGCAGAATATGGTTTAGGTATGTTCCTTGGAACAAAAGCTGTTCGTGAAACATTATCTTCAAAAATCACTCAAGCTTTAGAAGAAGGTCTTGGCAGTGATGAACTCAAAGCTACATTGCTGATTGGCAAACTAACATCAATGAAGGTGAAGGTAGCCGTGAACGCGCTGAAAAATTGACTGAACTTCTTGAAGCAGAAAAAGGCGATAATGCACTCTTAAATGAAATCTATGATAAAAAAGATTTCTTTGTAAAACGTTCCCAATGGATCATTGGTGGCGACGGTTGGGGTTATGATATCGGTTATGGCGGTCTTGACCATGTACTTGCTTCTGGTGAAGATGTTAACGTATTAATTCTTGATACAGAAGTTTACTCAAATACTGGTGGACAGTCCTCTAAAGCTACTCCAGCTGCTGCTATTGCTCAATTTGCTGCTACTGGTAAACGTACTAAGAAAAAAGATATCGGCATGATGGCAATGAGCTATGGTTATGTATATGTAGCACAGATTGCTATGGGTTACGATAAAAACCAAACTTTAAAAGCTATTGCTGAAGCAGAAGCTTTTAAAGGACCATCTCTTATCATTGCATATGCTCCATGTATCAACCATGGTTTACGTGCAGGTATGGGCAAGAGCCAACTTGAAACTAAACGTGCTGTTGAAGCTGGTTACTGGGCTACTTATCGTTATAATCCTGAATTACGTGGCACAGATAAAAATCCATTCAGCTTAGACTCTAAAGAACCAACAGGAAACTTCCAAGAATTTATTCAAGGTGAAGTTCGTTATACATCCTTAAAACGTGCATTCCCTGAAATTGCAGATGAATTATTTGCAAAAACAGAAAAAGATGCAAAAGAACGTCTTGAAGGATATAAAAAATTAGCAGGTAAATAATTTTTCGTGCTGATAAAATAAAACTGACGCTATTCATTAGCGTCAGTTTTTTATTGCATGAATTAAGTTTTTTTTATATGATATAAAAGGATTAATTAAATAGTTAAGCATAGGCATATATTATATAAGAAAGGAATGAATGCTTTGAAAAAATTATTATTAGTAGCAATTTGTATTTTATCTATGCTATGCACAGCTTGTGGTTCAACTACAGATGAAAAAGAAGTAGCAGATAATACAAAAACAGAAACTTTAAAAATTGGATTAATGCCAGACATTGATTCCATACCATTTATTATTGCTCAAGAAAAAGGTTATTTTAAAGAAGAAGGTGTAGACGTAGAGCTACAGTATTTTAAAAGTGCTATGGATAGAGATAGTGCCCTTCAAAGTGGCAATTTAGATGGTGGCGTATCTGATATGCTAGCAGCAGGATTTGCTAAAGCTGGAGGATTTGATGTAAAAATAACTTCTTCTACTAATGGCAATTACTGTTTAATTGCAGGTACTGGCAATACTGCTAAATCTTTAGCAGAAATGAAAGGTCAGAATATATCCGTATCTAAAAATACTATTATTGAATTTGTTTTAGATGAAATGCTTGCACAAAACAATATGACTGAAGCAGATATCAATAAGACAGTAATTCCACAGATACCTACAAGATTAGAAATGTTACAAAATGGTAAATTAGATGGTGCAGTACTTCCTGAACCTATGGGCAGTATCGCTGTAAAAAATGGCAGTTATTTAGTAAATTCTTCTGAAGCTATGAAAATAAATCCAGGCGTAATGGTATTTACAAATGATAGTGTAGAAAATAAAAAAGAAGTTATAAAAGCTATGTATAGAGCTTATGATAAAGCTATAGAATATTTAAATTCTACACCTCAAGAAGAATATATGGATTTAGTTATTGAAACAGCAGGATTACCACCAGCAACTAAAGATGCTTTAGTTATGCCAAAATATATGAAAGCTGCATTACCAGAAAAATCTGATTGGGATAAATCTATAAATTGGCTCAATAAAAAAGAATTAGTAACTGAAAAATATAATTATGAAGATATAGTAAGTGATATTTTAACGAAATGATTACCGTAGATAGACTTTATGTAAGATATGATGATACAAATATATTAGAAGATATTAATTTAAATTTGCCAACAGGGATAACTTGTGCAGTGATTGGCCCTTCTGGTTGTGGGAAATCTACCTTATTGAATGTTTTGGCAGGACTACAAAAAAATTATCAGGGTTTAGTGCAAATAAATGGCGCAAATCCTTCCCCTAAAAAACAAACTATAGGTTTTATTCCTCAAAATTATGGATTATTGCCATGGCTTACTGTAAAAGAAAATATTTTATTAGGTTTAAAAATAAAAAAAAGAAGCTAAACAAGGTTTACCTCAAAATTTAGTAGATAATTTAGGATTAAGTAATTTACTAAATCGCTATCCTAATAATTTAAGTGGTGGTCAACAACAACGCGTAAGTTTAGCTAGGGCTTTTGCTTTAAAAGCTGATTTGTTATTAATGGATGAACCTTTTTCTGCTTTAGATGCTATTACAAGAGAAGAAATGCAAGATGTATTCATTGATTTATGGCAAAAGCAGAAAGTTTCTACTATATTAGTTACACATTATGTAGAAGAAGCTTTATATTTAGGGCAAAAAATAATAGTGATGACTAGTGAACCTGGAGGTATCTATAAAATAATCGATAATCCTTTATTTAGTGATAAGAATTTTCGTGATAGAGAAATCTTTAGTTCACTAAGTAAAGAAATAAGAAATTATTTGAAGAAAGCAGGTAGTAAGAATGAAGATAAATCATGGCATTTTTATTTACCTGCAATGATATTATTGCTTATTTTATGGTATGTTATATCTATAATCGTACATTTGCCAATTATTCCTTCGCCTGTTTTGGTAATGGAAAGATTGGGCAATATTTTTACACAAACAATAGCTATTCATGCATTATATAGTCTTTGGCGAATTATAGCAGGAGTATTTTTAGCTATAATAATTGGTGTACCGATAGCGGTGATGATGGGATATTATAAAAAATGTGATAAGATTTTAGCTCCTATTGTTTATCTGACATATCCTATTCCTAAGATTGCATTATTGCCTATCTTGATGCTTTTAGCTGGCATTGGAGAATTACCAAAAGTTATTATGATATTTTTGATTGTGATTTTTCAAGTGTTAGTTGCCATTCGCGATAGTATAAAAACTATACCAAAAGAAATGTTTTTTCCTTTATATAGTTTAGGTGCATCTTTTAGACAAATTTTCTTAAATATACTATGGCCAGCTGTATTACCAAATTTTATTACATCTTTACGTGTAGCAATGGGGACAGCTATATCAGTATTGTTTTTTACAGAGACATTTGGCACTAAATATGGTATGGGATATTTTATAATGGATTCGTGGCTTCGTGTAAATTATCTAGATATGTACGCAGGTATTGTAGTTTTAAGTTTAATAGGTCTATTTTTGTTTGGTTTTTTAGACTTGGTAGAAAATTATTTTTGTAAATGGAAGAAAAAAAGTATAAGAAGATATGGTTCTAGTAGCGATATTAGAACCATATCTTTTTTTTGTAATTAATTTTAATTTTTTTATATAATTTTTTTGAAAATTGTATATTGACTTTATATAGGGAGATGGGTATAATTAAACCATAACAAGATTGTAAATTTGTTGATGTAAACGTTTGTTTTTTGTATTTATGTTGAGATTTTTATTAAATTTCAGCTTGTTACATAAAAATTTTTTGAGAAATATATATTGACTTTAAGTGATGAGAATAATATAATGAAGCTGAGTTAAATGAAAATTTGTAAAAATACAAACAAACATTTGTTCAAGAGCTTTAAGATATGTATAAAATAAGTTCGTATTTTGACAAAATGTGTAAACGTTTTCCATTTTCAATTTTATGAAATTGAATTTTCTAAAAAATCATATGGTTTTATTTATTGATATAATATTGCATTTATAAATAAAAAATATGGTATTTTGAAATATTAACTCGTTATCAATTTCATATTGATAATAAAATAAATAAGTAGGTGATTTTAATGAAAGAAAACACTGTAATAACAATTAGTAGACAATACGGTTGTGGTGGTCGTGAATTAGCTGAAATTTTAGCTAAAAAGTTAAATGTCAATTTATATGACAGACAAATCGTTCATATTGCTGCTGCTAAACTTGGCATCAACGATTTATCTGAGCAGGATTTATTAGAACTTGAAAATACTGTTCAACCTTTAACTTTAACATTTATGCCATTCCATTCTTTTGGTAACCATATGGGTGAATCTAGTAGAGGAATGTTCTTATCTGAAGCTAGTGTAGTAAGAAAACTTGCTAACGATGGAGCATGTGTTATCTTAGGTCGTTGTGCTGATTATGTATTAGAAGATATGCCAAATCATTTCTCCATTTTCGTTTGTGCAGACGATGAATATAGAGAAAAAAGAGGTAAAGAAGTTTACGAAGGTAAAACTTTAAAAGAATTAAACGAAGAAAATGAAAAAAGAGCTAGATACTACAATTATTACACAGGTAAAAAATGGGGCGAAGCTTCTAACTATGATTTAATTGTAAATACTAGCAATGCATCTTTAGACAAAATAGCAGATGCTATCATTGAATATATTAATAAAGTTCAAGAATAAAAGAACTAAAGAATATAGAAGGGTAACAGCATAGATGCTGTTATCTACATAAGTTTTGTTAATAATTTTTTTATTAAATATTTATAATTTTATTTAGGAGGACTTATAAATGTCAGGTAATAATGGTAATAAACTTATGCAACGCATATCATATGCTTGCGGTACTTTCGGACATGATATCTTCTATATGATGGTTAGCACATACTTTATCATGTTCATCACAAGTAATCTTTTCAACACAGAAGATCAAAGTCATAATGAATACATGATCGGTATCATCATGACAGTAATCCTTGTAATTCGTGTAGCAGAACTTTTCATTGACCCATTCATTGGTAACACTATCGATAAAACAAACACTAGATGGGGTAGATTTAAACCATGGGTTATCGTTGGTGGTTTCGTAGCAGCTTTAAGCTTAGCAATTTTGTTCACTGACTTAGGTGGTTTAACAACATCTAATCCATTACTCTACTTAATTATCTTTGCTATTTTATACTTAGTAATGGATATCTTCTATTCAGCAAAAGACGTTGCTATTTGGTCCATGGTTCCAGCAATGTCCTTCGACTCTAAAGAACGTGAAATTACAGCAACATTTGCTCGTATTGGTTCCGTATTTGGTGCTCAGCTCGTAACAGTAATGGTTATTCCTATCGTATTATTCTTCTCCAAAGACGCTAACGGCGGTGTTGGTGATGCTAATGGTTGGTTAGCTTTCGCTTTAATCGGTGGCGGTGTATCCTTATTAGGTGCTGTTATCCTTGGTCTTGGTACAAAAGAACAAGCTTCCGCTCTTCGTGAAAACAAAAAAGAAACAACTTTCAAAGAAGTATTCTCTATCTTAGGTAAAAATGACCAGTTAATGTGGATCGCTATTACATTCCTTATCTTCTGCTTCGGTCAGGACTTAGTAAACTCCTTCCAGATGTACTATTTCGCTTACATTTTAGGTGATTCCACTTATTTATCCTTCTTAGGTATTATCAACGTTATCATTGGTTTATTAGCAGTTGCTTTATTCCCTGTATTAACAACTAAATTCAAAAGAAGAAACTTATTCTTCTATTCTGTCGTAATCATGATCATTGCATTGATCATCTACTTCGCTGTACAACATCTGTATTAGTATTAATTGCAGCTGGTTTATTCAACTTACCACAGCCACTTGTATTCTTAGTAGTATTAATGACAATCACAGATACTGTTGAATATGGTCAGTTAAAAATTGGTCACCGTGATGAATCCCTTATTCTTTCCATCAGACCATTAGTTAACAAATTATCCGGTGCTGTAACAAGTGCTATCGTTGGTTTCACAGCTGTTTGGGTTGGTATGTCTGGTAAAGCTACAGCTGATAGCATTACTGATAGCAATAAAATGATGTTCGAATTAATCATGTTTGCTGTGCCAATCGTATTCATGCTCATCGCAACATTACTTTACAAAACAAAAGTTACTCTTACTGAAGAAAAACATGCTGAAATCGTTAAAGAACTTGAACGTACTTGGAAAGATATCAGTAAATAATATATAAATATGAAGATAAAAGAACTGTACTAAATTTTAGTACAGTTCTTTTTTTATAATTTTACATAATATACAACATTTAAACAAATTTTAGCAACATAAAACATTGCTATTGGTAACGATATAAAATATAATAATAACAAAGCTTTTAGATAGAAATGTACATTTTAGGTTAATTGTAAACGTTTTCAAAATAAAAATTTTCAAAAAAATCATATACTTTTTATTTATTATTATATATTTGATAAGTTGAGCATTTTCTTATTTATTATATTTTAATATTAAAGAGAGGGATTTAATATGAACTCAAATACAGTAATTACAATAAGTAGACAGTATGGTTGCGGTGGTCGTGAATTAGCTGAGATTTTAGCTAAAAAATTAAATGTAAAATTGTACGATAGACAAATTGTGCATATCGCAGCAGCTAAATTAGGTATTAATGATTTATCTGAACAAGATTTATTGGATTTAGAAAATACTGTTCATCCATTGACATTGACATTCATGCCATTCCATTCTTTTGGTACTCGCATGGGTGAATCTAGTAGAGGCATGTTCTTATCTGAAGCTAGTGTAGTAAGAAAACTTGCTAATGATGGACATGTGTTATCTTAGGTCGTTGCGCTGATTATGTATTAGAAGATATGTCAAATCATTTCTCTATCTTTGTTTGTGCAAATGATGAATATAGAGAAAAAAGAGGTAAAGAAGTTTACGAAGGTAAAACTTTAAAAGAATTGGACGCAGAAAACGAAAAAAGAGCTAGATATTACAATTATTACACAGGTAAAAAATGGGGCGAAGCTTCTAACTATGATTTAATTGTAAATACTAGCAATGCTCCTTTAGATAAAATAGCTGATGCTATCATCGAATATATTAACACAGTTAAATAATTTTTAGTGTAGTCATTAAATTTTTAATAACATAATGGGAGGCCTTTATATGTCAAGATTTTTATCACGTGTGGCATATGCGTGCGGTACCTTTGGGCATGACTTTTTCTATGCAATGATTGGTACTTATTTTATGATTTTCGTAACAAGTAATTTATTTAATACAGATGATACAAGTTATAATGAATATATGATCGGTCTTGTAACAACAGTTATTCTTGTTATTCGTGTTGCGGAACTTTTCATTGACCCATTTATTGGTAATACTATCGATAAAACAAAAACTAGATGGGGTAAATTTAAACCTTGGGTTCTTTCTGGTGCAGTTATTGCCGCAGTTACTTTAGCTATCTTATTCACAGATATTGGCGGTTTAGCTGAAACAAGCCTATAATGTACTTAATTGTTTTCGCTATCTTATATATAATTATGGATATTTTCTATTCAGCAAAAGACGTTGCTATTTGGTCCATGATACCAGCACTTTCTTTTGATTCTCGTGAACGTGAAATTACAGCTACTTATGCACGTATTGGTTCTGTATTCGGTGGTCAGCTCGTAACTATCATTGTTATTCCAATTGTTTTAGCTTTCTCTGAAAATAGCAATGGTGGTGCAGGTGATGCTACAGGTTGGTTCGCATTTGCTGCAATTGGTGGTTTAATTGCTACTGTAGGTGCTATCATTCTTGGTATTGGTACAAAAGAACATGACTCTGCGCTTCGTGAAAACAAAACAGATACATCTTTTGGACAAGTTTTCTCTGTATTAATGAAAAATGACCAGCTCTTATGGATTGCATTTGCTTATCTTATCTTTGGTTTAGGTCAAAACCTTATCAATAACTTCAACCTTTACTATTTCATTTATGTATTAGGTGATTCTTCTCAGTTTTCCTTCTTAGGTGTAATCAACGTTATCATTGGTTTAATGGCAGTTGCTTTATTCCCATCATTAACTAAAAAATTCAGCAGACGTAATTTATTCTTCTATTCTATCGCTATTATGTTAATTGCAGTAGTTATTTACTACTTTGCAGGTCAAAATGTATATTTAACATTACTTGGTGCTGGTTTATTTGCATTACCACAGCCACTTATCTTCCTTGTTGTATTAATGACAATTACAGATACTGTTGAATATGGTCAATTAAAACTTGGTCATCGTGATGAAGCACTCGTACTTTGTGTACGTCCTTTAATCGATAAATTAGGCGGTGCTATCACATCTGCTATCGTAGGCTTCACAGCTGTTTGGGTTGGTATGTCTGGTAATAAAGTTACAGCAGAAAGCATAACTCCTGATAATTTACTCAACTTCCAAATTATCATGTTTGCAATTCCATTTATCTTACTCATCATTGCAACATTCATTTACAAAGCTAAAGTTAAATTAACAGAAGAAAAACATGCTGAAATTGTTAGAGAACTTGAACGTACTTGGGGTAAAGATAATAAATAATTGATATGAAAGTTATAAAAAGGATATTCTTTTTAAAGAATATCCTTTTTTTATGTTTAAATATAATTATTAAAAATTAAAATTTTATTGAATTTTCATTTAAATAGACGTTTTATAAATATAATGGTATTATTATTATTAGAAATTTGAAGAGAAAAGAGGCCTGGCACTAAATGAAAGTTTATCTCTATATTAATAAACAAGGGTTTAAAGAAAATACTTTTAGAGTAGCTTTTAAAGAATTGGTAAGAGTTGTGAAAGACGAGCAAAGTAAGCCTACTGCTTATTTAGTAGGTAAGTATGAAGTAAGGGATTATGAACATAGTTACGATGTGCCTTATAATAAAAAATATGAAAATAGATATTTTGCTATACCTATCAGCGACAGAGAAAAAGGTTTCTTTAATTTAACAACTATTTTTTGCAATAATGATTTGAGCGATTATGAAGTAATTAATGAAGCAACTTTAAATGCAGTGATTAATACTTTACTTAAAGAAGCAGATGAAAGATTATCTAGTAGCATTAGCTAGAATATGTAGGTGGACGTTCTAAAGAAAATCAGAATATCATTGAAGATATTTCAGCTTCTTCTTTTATTGCTATGATTAATATGTTAAATACTTGGGCAAAAGAAGAAAAACAGGAAACTGAATTTAAATTACAAATTGAATTTTAATAATATTAATAATGGAATTATATTTAAGGGATTGGCTTTATGCTTAATCCCTTTTTATTTTTGTTTAATTAGTTGTAAAAACAACAGAATTTATATCTTTTTATTTATAATAATAATTAATTTATAAGAAAAGAGTGTGTATAATGAAAAAATGGTTGATAGTTTATTCTAGTGTAACTGGAAATACAAAACAAATAGCAGAGGTTATTTATGATGGTTTTGGTGAAGATATGGCAAATATTTTTGCTATACGAGATGAATTTAATCTTGAGGATTATGATAATATTGCTGTAGGATATTGGCTTACTCGTGGCGAACCAGATAAAATGGTACAGGAATTATTGAAAAAATTAAATAATAAAACAGTAATTTTATTTCAAACACAAGGTGCAGAATTAAAATAGTGAACATTCTATAACTGCTTTTGCTAGAGCTGCTAGTTATTTAGGAGAAAATTGCAAAGTATTGGGAACTTTTGCCAGCCAAGGAAAAATAAATCCAGCAATGCTAGAAAGGCGTAAAAATGCTGATAAAAAGATCCTCATGCAGCGACACCTCGTAATCTTGAACGTTGGCAAAAAGCTTCAATTCATCCTAATGAAGAAGATTTTTCTCGAGCAAAAGAATTTGTTAAGTCTATGCAACGAAAAATAGCTTTGAGAGAAAAATATTTAAATATGAAAAATAAAGAAAATAAAAAAGACGGTTTTAATACCGTCTTTTTTGTTGTGTTTTAAGTTTTAGATAAGAGATTTAATATCTTCTTCTACACTATTGATACCAGAAATACCGAAGTTATCCACAAGAACTTTAGCTACATTTGGAGATAAGAAAGCTGGAAGTGTAGGGCCAAGTTTTATATTTTTTACACCAAGATAAAGAAGTGCTAAAAGAACGATAACAGCTTTTTGTTCATACCATGCGATATTATAAGCAATTGGTAATTCATTGATATCATCTAAGCCAAATACTTCTTTAAGTTTTAAAGCAATCAAAGCGAGTGAATAACTGTCATTACATTGACCAGCATCTAAACGCGAGGAATACCACCGATATCGCCTAGATTTAATTTATTATATTTATATTTTGCACAGCCAGCAGTTAAGATAACTGTATCTTGAGGAAGTGCTTTAGCAAAGTCAGTATAATAATTTCTAGCTAATTGACGACCATCACAGCCTGCCATAACTACAAATTTTTTGATAGCACCAGATTTTACAGCTTCAACTACTTTATCAGCAAGAGCTAAGACTTGATTATGAGCAAAACCACCTACGATAGAGCCTGTTTCAATTTGTGTTGGTGGTGGGCATTTTTTGGCATGTTCAATAATAGCAGAGAAATCTTTAGTTTCGCCGATTTCTCCAGGGATATGTTTACAGCCTGCAAAGCCAACAACACCTGTAGTATAAATTCTATCTTTATATTCAGCTTTTGGTGGTACGAGGCAGTTAGTAGTCAATAAAATAGGGCCGTTGAAGGATAAAAATTCTTCTTTTTGTTTCCACCAAGCATTACCATAGTTGCCTGCGAAGTTTTTATACTTTTTAAAGAATGGATAGTAATGTGCAGGAAGCATTTCGCTATGTGTATATACATCAACACCAGTTCCTTGAGTTTGTTCAAGAAGCATTTCTAAATCGCGTAAATCATGACCAGAAATCAAAATTGCTGGATTATTGCGAACACCGATATCTACAGATGTGATTTCTGGATTTCCATAGCGAGAAGTATTAGCTTCATCTAAAAGTGCCATGACTTTTACACCGAAAGCACCGGTTTCTAAAGCAAGAGCTGTTAATTCTTCTCCAGATAAATTATCATCAACAGTTTTAGCTAAAGTAGCTTGTAAAAATGAGTCAATTTCATCATTAAATTTACCAAGGGCATTTGCATGTTTATTATATGCTGCCATACCTTTTAAACCATAAGTGATTAATTCACGAAGACTGCGAATATCTTCATTTTCAGTAGCTAAAACACCGATAGTAGCACCTTTTACAAGGTAAGTATTTTCATCATCAGTAGTCCAAAGAGCTACAGGGGATAAATTATCTTTATTTTGCAATTTTGCAAATAATTCTTGTTTATAATTTAAAGTGTCTGTGATGCGTTTAATGATAATTTCATCATCAAAATTAGCGTTAGTGATAGTGATAAAAGATTTTCACATGATAAATTGATTTAATTTACGACTGATATCTTGTTTTTCTTGACGAAGTTTAGTAGTGATTTCGCAAAGACCTTTAGTTGCATAAATTAATAAATCTTGTAGTGTAGCAGTAGTGGCAGATTTTCCACAAACACCTACACGAGTACAGCCTGTGCATTGAGCTGTTTCTTGACATTGAAAGCAAAACATTTTATTTTCCATAATTATCTCTCCAATAATTTTATTTGTGATTTAATTGATATGCTTATTATAATTAGCCTTGATTTAAAAGTATGTTGTAAAAACAACAGATTTAAAGATAAAAATAAAAAAGCTAGAACATATCTGAAAAGACATATTCTAGCTTAATTTTATAATTTATTTTTTACCACAAACCTAAAAGATGTTGAACTAATAAGCTGACGCAAGCAATAGCTATCCAACAGCAAAAGCCCATGATGATAGGACGACCACCATTTTTTATTAAATCAACGATATCAGTATGAAGACCAATAGCGCCCATTGCCATGATGATGAAATATTTACTGAAAAATTTCATTAAAGCAAAGAAAGATAAAATAGCAGAAGATATTTCAGCAGAAAAAATATTTCTGTCCATAAAATAATTTAAGAAAGTAGTAATAATAGAAGCAATGATGAAATATAAAATAAACATTGGAAATGCAGATTTTATACTAGCTTTATTTTGACCAGAAGCTTTTTTTGCTTGATAAAAGCCTAAAACTAATGTGATAGGAATAATAGCAAGTGTTCTAGTGAGTTTTACGATAGTAGCACCAGTTAAAACTTCTGTACCAGTATTATGCATGCTATCCCAAGAAGAAGCTGCTGCTGTAACAGAAGAAGTATCATTGACAGCAGTACCTGCAAAGATAGCAAAACCATGATCAGATAAACCTAAAAAATTACCTAAAGTAGGGAAAATTAAAGCAGCAATGATATTAAATAAGAAGATAACAGAGATGGCTTGAGCTATCTCTTTATGATTAGCGTCAATGACAGGTGCTGTTGCAGCGATTGCAGAACCACCACAAATAGAAGAACCTACACCGATTAAGATAGAAGATTTAGCAGAAATATTGATTAATTTAAAAATTATGTAGGCTGTAATTAGTGAAGTGGCAATTGTAGAAATGATGATTGGCAAAGATGTAGCACCTACAGCGATGACAGTGCTTAAGTTTAGACCAAAGCCCAATAAAATAACAGCATATTGTAAAATTTTTTTAGAAGTGAATGTAATACCACTTTTTAAGATATCTTTTTCGCGAACAAATTTTGATAATAGCATACCAAGTAAAATGGCAAAAACAGGACCGCCAATGATTTCAAATTCTTTACCTAAAAAATAAGCAGGTAAGGCTAAGACGAAACAAAGAAATACTCCTTGAAAGCGGTCTTTAATTAATAACATATAATAATACCTCCTATATTTAATTACCTATTAAATATTTATTTTTAATTGGTGATTTTTATAACAAGGAGATATTTTAACTTATTTTTTTATTTTGTGCAAGTTTATAAGTTTTATTTTTGTGTTAATTCATAGATATCTAAACGACGATGTCTTAAAAGTGGTAATCTGTTCACGAACGAGATTAATTTCATTTAAATTTATAGTTGTAAATAAAGCTGTTTCTTCAAAATCTGCTTGATTTAAAATTTTTCCCCATGGTGAAACAATAATGCTATGACCATAAGAATGATAAGAAGCATTTAAATTTCTAGCAGGAGCTGTACCAATGGTGAATACTTGATTATCTACAGCACGACTTTGGAATAATAATTCCCAATGAAGTGGGCCTGTAGTCATATTGAAAGCAGCGGGAACAAGGATAATTTTTGCTCCTAAATCTACCATTAATCGAGCGAGTTCAGGGAAGCGGAAATCATAACAAATGCACAATCCCATTTTGCCCCATTTCGTATCGAAAACAGTGATACTATTTCCAGCAGATAAAGTATCTGATTCTTTAAAACGTTGACCATTTTTCACATCAATATCGAATAAATGCATTTTTCGATGCTTAGTGATGCAATTACCATTATTATCAAAAACATAAGCTGTATTAAATAAATGATTTTGGGCATCTTTTTCAGGAATAGAGCCTGCACTTAAATAGATATTATATTTTTTATGCTAGATTTTGACAAAATTTGTAAGTAATATCTTCTTCAAATTCAGCATATAAAGGAAAAGATTTATTATCATAAGGGCAGTTAAACATTTCTGGTAAGGTTACAATATCAGGCTGAAGATGAAGAAATTTTTTGAGATAAGTTTCAATGTAATTTAATGTTTGTTCCTTTGAAGATAAGACTTTTGTTTGTAATTGTAAAATATTAAGCATAGATACCTCCAAGAATATTATTGTTATATTGACAATTATAAAGCTAAATCATATAATTTCACTATGAAATATTAAATGATAAGAGGTTGGAAAAATGAAAAAAATAATTTTAGCTATAACTTGTGCGTCAATTATTAGTAGTGTAAATAGTTTTGGTGTGGCAAATGCACATTATCATGATTATCATGGACATCATGATATGAATATAAATACGCAGACAAATCGTCTAAATTTTGACCCATTAATCAATAATGAAATTGTAGATAGTATGCATATGCCGATGATGAATGAAGAATTTGTACAAAGTGGCAATGTGGATAAAGATTTTATTGCTAATATGATACCACATCATCAAGGTGCAATAGATTCTGCAAAATTAATTTTAGAATATGGCAGTAATGAAGAAGTAAAAGCAATAGCTCGTAATATCATAAAGACACAGACAAAAGAAATTGAAGATTTCAATGAGCTTTTAGCTAATGAAGATTTTAGCAATAGTAATTTGAGTGAAAAAGCTTATACTGAATTTGTGGCTAAAGAAAAAGAAAATATGGCAGAAATGATGAATAAAATGATTGCTGTAACTAGAACTCGCGATAAAAAAACAGCAGATTATACTTTTGTTTTGGCAATGAAATATCATCATGAAGGTGCGCTAGAAGCTAGTAAACAGATTTTAGCATATACAAAAAATCCGCAAATAAGAAAAATTGCTAAAAATATCATTAAAGACCAAGCAAAAGAAATAAAACAATTTGATAAATTAATAGAGCAAGGTTTATAATAAATGAGAATGTAAATTAAATATATTTTTTATAATGAATGGTTTACATTTGTCAAAGCAAAACGTATAATAATCTTTATGTGTTTTGATTTAGTATTTATTTAAGGAGGAATTTACCTGTGAAATGGGCTGAAATTAGCATTCAAACTTCACATGAGGCTACTGAAGCTGTAGCAGAGATTTTTCATGAACTTGGAGCATCTGGTGTATTGATTGAAGACCCAGAACTTGTGAATACTTATATTCATTCTGGAGCTTGGGATTATACAGATATACCGCTTGCTGAAGAAACAGAAGTTGTTACAGTGAAAGCATGGCTTCCTACTGATGAGGATTTACCAAGTAAATTAGAACAGTTGCGTTTGCATATTGATGAAATGAGCCAATTTTTAGATAAGGGTTCAGGCGTGATTAATTGCAGTGAAATCCAAGATGAAGATTGGGCTAATAATTGGAAGCAATTTTTCCATCCAGAACGCATTGGTGAAAAAATTGTAGTAAAGCCATCTTGGGAAGAATACACTCCATTAGATAATGATATAGTAATTGAATTAGACCCTGGTATGGCATTTGGTACAGGTACACATGCTACAACATCTATGTGTATTCAATTATTAGAAGAATATGTAAAACCAGAAATGAAAGTTTTCGATGTTGGTACAGGTAGTGGTATTTTAGCAATTGCTGCTTCCAAATTAGGAGCAAAAGATATCGAGGCTGCAGATTATGATAATGTGGCAGTTGATGTTGCCAGAGAAAACATCGAAAAAAATCATGAAGGTGAAAATATTAAGATTTTCCAAAGCGATTTATTAAAAAATATGAATGGCAAAGCTGACTTAATTATAGCTAATATTATAGCAGATATAATTATTCGCATGTTTAATGATGTAGATAAGTATTTAAATCAGCATGGTGCTATTTTGACAAGTGGTATAATTGCTGACCGTATAGCAGATGTTACTAAAGCTGCTGAAGAACATGGCTTTATGGTAGAAAAAATGAATGAAAAAGCTGGTTGGGCTGCAATTATTTTCCGTCGTAAGGAAGATATGCAATGAGACGTTTATTTATAGATGAATGTCTAAGTGAAGATATCACGATTAAAGGCGATGATGCAAAACATCTTCTTTATGCTATGAGAGTAAGACCTGAACAGGTTTTTACTATTGTTGATAGAGAAAGTAAAGTAGCACAGGCAAAAGTTATCTCTTGTACAAGTGATACAGTGCAATTAAAATTATTGCAGTATATAGAAGATGCTGATACAGAAGCACCTATAGAAGTAGTCGTTGCACAATGTTTACCTAAAGGCGATAAAATGGAATTTATCGTACAAAAAGCGGTGGAATTAGGAGCATCAAGTGTTGTTCCTGTAGTTAGCCGTCATTGTGTAGTGAAATATGATGATAAGAAAAAATTAGCTCGTCAACAAAAAATGGCAAAAAATCGCTGATGAAGCAGTAAAACAGTGCGGTAGAACAATAAAGCCGACAGTTGAAGCTATTGTGAGTTTAGAGCAATTAGCAAAAGATTATGCGGATTATACTCGTTTTATTTGCTATGAAGCAGAAGATGAGCAAAGTTTTAAAAAGATGTTGCAATCAGCAGATAGTAAAAAATATCTTATCTTGATTGGCACAGAAGGTGGTTTTACTCCAGAAGAAGTGCAATTATGCAAAGATGCTGGATTTAAAAGTATATCTATGGGAAAACGTATTTTGCGAGCTGAAACTGCATCAATTGCAGCACTTACTATCGTCATGTATGAAAAAGGCGATTTAGGTGGCATTTATTAATTTTGATTTAGATTTAATATTAAAGATTTTGTTTAGTATAACTATCTTATAGGAAACTGTAATTTAGTTATACTAATTTTATATTAGTAGTTTTTTAGTTTTATTTTAATTGAGGAAGTGAAATTTTGCCAAAAGTTGCATTAACAACACTTGGTTGTAAAGTTAATCAAGTAGAAACAGAAATAATGGAAGGTCTATTTCGCAATCGTGGCTATGAAATAGTGGATTTTTCTGAGCCTGCTGATTTTTATATTATAAATACTTGTTCTGTTACTCATTTAGGTGAGCGAAAATCTCGTCAATTAATTCGCAGAGCAAATCGTTTAAATGATAATGCTATCATAGCTGTAACAGGGTGCTATGCACAGATTGCTTCTGATGAAATCAGCAAGATTGAAGGTGTTCGCGTAGTAATCGGTACTAAACAGCGTGATAAGATAGTTGATTTGGTAGAAAAAGCAGCTCGTGAAGATGGTTTATTTAATGAAGTAAATGATGTTATGCATATGCATGAATTTGAAGATATTCCTCTTTATGGTACACCACATCGCACAAGAGCTTTCTTAAAAATTCAAGATGGTTGTTGTAATTTCTGTTCATATTGTATTATTCCATATACTAGAGGGCCTATTCGTTCACGTAAATTGGAAAGTATAAAAACAGCAGTAGACCAATTAGTAGAAGAAAATTTCCATGAAATAGTATTTACTGGTATTCATTTAGGTGCTTATGGCAGAGATTTTAAAGGTGAAAATATTTCTTTAAGCGATGCTGTAGAAATTTGTTTAGCTAATGAAAATTTAAAAAGATTGCGACTAGGTTCTTTAGAGTCTATTGAAATATCTCCTAGATTATTAGAATTAGTGAAGACTCATAAACGCTTTACTAAGCATTTACATTTACCACTACAAGCAGGTAGTGATGAAATCTTAAAAGCAATGAACCGCCATTATACTACTGACGAATTTGCTAGATTGATAGAAAATATTCGCCGTGAAGTACCAGATATTGCTATTTCTACAGATATCATTGTCGGTTTCCCTGGAGAAACAGATGAATTATTCCAAAAATCTTTGGAATTTGCTAAATCTATGGGATTTATGAAAATGCATGTATTCCCTTATTCTAAACGAGCAGGTACTCCAGCTGCCAAAATGACAAATCAAGTTGATGAAGCAGTGAAAAAACAAAGAGTTCATTTGATGCAAAAGATGGCAGAACAATCAGCAATTGAGTTTTATCAAAGATTTTTGGGTCGCGAATTAGAAGTTTTATTTGAACAAGAACAAGATGGATGTATGGAAGGTTTAACTTCAAATTATATAAGAGTATATATTAAAAATGATGGAGAAATAACTTCTGGGGATATTCGCTTTGTAAAATTAGTTAAATTATTTAAAGATGGTATTTTAGGTGAATTAATTTAAAATTTGTCTAAATAAAAAAGGATTTTATTAATTCAATAGCGAATATATATAAAGTTATAGAGTTAGTATTAAAGTTTAGTAGTATTAAAGTTTAGGTAAAATTTAAATGAATTATTTTAGATTTTATTTAAATTGAGGTATATGTTAAATATTTATTTGATATATGTCAATTCTATACTAATTAAGCTATAAAAGGAGGTGCCTTATATGTCAGATTGTATTTTTTGTAAAATAGCAAATAAAGAAATTCCAACTCAAGCTGTATATGAAGATGATATGGTCATTGCTTTTAATGATTTAGAGCCACAAGCTCCTGTTCATGTATTAGTTATCCCTAAAAAACACATTGCTAGTCTTCTTGCAACAACTGCTGAAGATAAAGAACTTTTAGCACATATCACTTGTGAAGTAATTCCTATGCTTGCTAAAAAATTGAATATTGCAGAAAACGGCTTCCGTACTGTAGTAAACACAGGGGAAGAGGGTGGCCAAACAGTTCAGCACCTTCATTTCCACCTACTTGGCGGTCGCTCTATGCAATGGCCACCAGGCTGATAAAAAAATCATATCAAATTTGTATATAATTGCAGGTTATAGTTGACAATGCACTTATAAGCAAGGTATAATATTTGGGTATGATTATTAAGTACAACACTCCCGTGTTAGGTGGAGGGGAGGGAAATATAAATGTCATCTGAAATCAAAGTTGGTAAAAACGAAACAATTGATAGCGCTCTCCGTAGATTTAAACGTACTTGCCAGAAAGCTGGTACTTTAGCTGAAGTTAGAAAACGTGAGCATTATGAAAAACCAAGCGTAAAACGCAAAAAGAAATCAGAAGCTGCTAGAAAACGCAGATACAGAGCTTAATTAGCTCACAAACGGAGGTAATTCATATGTCACTTAAAGCCCAGTTAATGGACGACATGAAAGCTGCTATGAAAGCCAAAGAAGACGGAAAACAGAAACTTGCTGTTATCCGCATGGTTCGTTCAGCTATTCGTCAGACTGAAATTGATGGTCAAAAAGAACTTGATGATAACGATATAATTGCACTTATTAGCAAAGAAGTAAAAATGCGTAAAGATTCTATAGATGAATTTAAAAAAGGCGGTCGTGAAGATTTAGTCGCACAGACTGAAGCTGAAATTGCCGTTTTAATGCCATATTTACCAGAACAGTTATCAGAAGAAGAAGTTAGAGCGTTGGTTAAAGAAGCAATTGCTGCTACTAATGCAACAACTCCTAAAGATATGGGTAAGTCATGGGACAGCTCATGCCTAAAGTTAAAGGACGCGCTGACGGAAAAATGGTTAATACCATCGTCAAAGAATTACTAGGTTAATTATGAAAACAGATAAGATTACTAGATAGTGGTCTTATCTGTTTTTTATATAAATTTATTAGGTGTAGGTGAAGGGATATGCAAGAAAAACAAAATGATTTTACTAAAAATAGTATGGCATATAATATTATGAGTTTAGCTATTCCTATGACCATAGCACAGTTGATAAATGTTTTATATAGTCTTGTAGATAGAATGTACATAGGGCATTTGGCACAAAATTCTACTTTAGCTTTGACAGGATTAGGAATTACTTTTCCTATTATTATGTTAGTTACAGCAGTTACTAATTTATTTGGTATGGGTGGAGCACCACTTTGTTCTATCGCTAGAGGTAGAGGCGATGATGAACGGGCAGAAAAAATAATAGGTAATTCTTTTGCTATGCTGATTATCTGTAGTTGTATTTTGATAATTATTGGTTTAGTGATGAAAAAACCTCTATTATATTTATTTGGGGCAAGTGATGAAACATATCCTTATGCTAATGAATATTTTTCTATTTATATTTGGGGAAGTATTTTTGTAATGGTAGGATTAGGTATGAATACTTTTATTAATGCTCAAGGTTTTGCCAAAAAAAGGAATGCTCACTATATTAATTGGTGCGATAATAAATATTATTTTAGACCCTATTTTTATTTTTGGTTTAGATTTAGGTATAAAAGGCGCTGCTATCGCTACTGTCATTGCACAATTTATTTCAGCATCATGGGTATTGCATTTTTTATTTAGTGATAAGGCAATTTATCGCATTAAAAAATCTTGCATGAAATTAGATTTTAAATTAATAAAAGAAATTGTTTCTCTAGGATTTTCAGGTTTTGTTTTTGCCACTACAGGGAGTTTAGTGCAGATTGTCTGCAATAATGTATTGTTATTTTGGGGCGGAAATATCTATGTAGGCATAATGACTGTACTAAATTCTATACGTGATGTCTTGCAAATGACAATAGAAGGCATTCGCTCAGGTGCTCAACCTGTTATCAGCTACAATTATGGTGCAGGGTAATATTTACGTGTAAGGCAGGGCATAAAATTTTTGACAAAGATAGCGCTATTATATACAAGTATCGCTTGGTGCATATTAGATTTTTTCCCAGAATTTTTTATTCATCTATTTAATAGTGAAGAAGAAATGTTATTGCTTGGCGTACCAGCATTACATATATATTTTTTAGGATTTTTTATGATGGCTTTTCAATCTGCTGGACAGACAACGTTTATATCGTTAGGCATGGGAAAATATGCAACGTTTTTTTTCGCTGTTTCGTAAAGTCATTTTAGTTATCCCATTGACGATTTTTTTACCAAATTTATGGGATTTGGGTGTATATGGAGTCTTTTATGCTGAAATGATTTCTAATTTTATTGGTAGTTTAGCTTGTTTTAGCACTATGATGCTTGTCGTATGGAAAAATTTAGAAAAAATGAATACTTAATATAAAAAATATTATAATCAAAAAAATAAACAAAAAGAACTTCGTTCCATAAATATAAAACTAATAACTATTGTAATATAGAAACCTCTCCTAAATTCATACCTGATATAGTAATAAATAATAATAACATACTTATTCCACGAAAAAAATAATCTCTCCTGTAGGTATAGTTTTACTAGCTTCTTTAACTATTACATTCATAATACTAAACATAAAAGCTGATAATATGGCAAAAATAAGATCTCAATTAAACATATAATCGCTTCCTTATTTTTATCCTTTTTAATGTCCTATTTAAATAAATAGAGAGCAATCACTTTAAACTATTGCTCTCTATTACATAATTAATATATATTTAACGTTCCATAAATTCTAATATTTCTTGTTTAGACCAATGTTCAAATCCCATTTTTGCTAAAGTACGACCAGTCTTCATATAATCTTCATCATTATAACAAGAAGCTAATGTAACAAGAGATTTTGCAATAGGAACATCTACACCACAAAGTTCAGCCAATTCACAGAAAGGAACAAATAAATATGGAACATCTTCTGTAATATAACGTGCTTTTGAACTAGTAGGAGCATTTTTTATTTTAGAATGCGTATCAGATCCTTTATTAAAATCATACATAGATTTAGCATGTAAATTATATAAAACATTATTTGCTTCTAATTCAGTACGAAGTTTCATATGCAAACTTTCACCTACAGCTAAACGTTCCTTATCTAATGAATCTTCAACTTTAGCAACAGCAGTGGAACAACAATCTCCATAGAAACTAAACTGTCCATTAAAATTCTCACAAATTCCCATATTTAAAATAGAAAGAACTGGATGTGCACCAAAATTTATGTTTTCAAATGCAGCTACAATTGGATTAGGAAGAAACTCTGGTTGAATTGGAAATACTTCATTTATAGTAGTTTCTAATTCTGTGGTTTTATTTACTTTTGGAAAAACACTCATAGGCATAAATTCTTTGACACCCATTAAAGCCACTGCACCTGGATGTGCTAAACGGGTAGCCCAAGGCAAACTAATAGTATCTATAAATGTTATATTCAGATTTCGCTTTTCAGAATAATGTAATTGTTTATTAAGAATTAATCCACCATAATTACCTGGAACAATAAAGATAATCATATTATTTCTTAAATATGGTAACATAGAATCAAACATAATTTCTTGAGCAAATGACGGACAAATTATCATAAGAATATCTGCAAATTCCATTGCTTCTTTTATATCTGTCGTAGCTAAAGTAATTTTAGCAAAACCTGGATCTAGCATAGGTGCTCCATCCATTTCTGCAACTGCTTCAATTCCTCCCTGTTTTTTTACAGCTTCAATTTGAGCAGGAAATTTAGGAGAATCATAAATGCAAACATCATGTCCTTTTCTACCTAAAGCATAAGCCATAGCCATACCACCATTACCAGCACCTAAAATAGTAATCTTACTCATAAATATTATCTCCTTAAAAACAATTTATATATATTTTTTGCTATATATATTCAAATTTTTAAATTATCACATAATTATTACAGCAATGGTAACAATACTTGAAACAATTGCAATCGTTATAAAGAAAAATGGTAAAACTGCTTTTACCCATCGAGAATATGGTACACCAGCAATTGCTAAAGCTCCCATTAATACAGCTTGTGTAGGGGAAATAAAATTCATAGTTTCTGAACCAGCAGCACAAACCATAACAGCAAATTCTTTACCCACTCCCATGAATTCTCCTAATGGTCCAATAATTGGAATAGTTGCTGTTGCTAGCCCCGAAGATGATGGAATAAAGAAAGATAAACCAATATACATAATGTAAGAAAGTGCAGGAAATACTACTCCACTAACACCACTCATAGTAATTTCGCCAAAATGAAGAATTGTGTCCATAATAAAACCATTTGACATGACAACAGATAAGCCTTTTGCGCAACCAAGAGTAATAGCTACACCCAAAATATTTTGACAACCCTGTACAAACAAAGAAATTGTTTCTTTTTCTGTTAAATGAGACATTTTTGCAATAATCAAAGTTGCTGCTAAAAATATAACTGTTAATTCTTTCATTCCCCAACCACCTAAAGGTTGCATATGTGCTATTAAACTTCCTAATAAAGGCATAGAACAAAGTGTATTATGAATATCTACAAATATAGAAATACCAAACTTTTCATTCCAAGGAATAATAGCTAAAATCATAATCACAAAAAACGAAGCAAATACCGCTAATATAGCTTTTCTCTGATTTGTAAATTCAGGCATTTCACTTACATCTAATGAGTTTATATGCTTGTTTATTTCTTCACGTTTATCATAAACAACAGATTTTGTAGGATCTTTACGAACTTTTTCACCATAATATAATGTATAAGAAATTGTAGCTATTACCATAACAATATAAATCACTATACGGATAGGTAAACCATCAGCTAAGGATATACCTGCAATATCAGAACCAATACCTACAGAAAAAGGATTAATAAGTGCTCCAACAATACCTGCTCCTGCTCCTAAAAATAAAACCATACAGGCGGTAACGGCATCATAACCCATAGCTATAAACATCGGTACAATAATTGGATAAAAAGGAATTGTTTCTTCTGCAAAACCAAATGTTGTACCACCTATAGAGGCTACAAACATGACAATAGGATCATCATTTTTTCTCGTCCTTGTAAACGATTAATGACATACATAAGACCTGCATCTAATGAACGTGTTTTTCCTATTATTGCTAAACAACCACTAAACACAAACACAAATAAAATAATATTAATTGCTCCACGAAAACCTTCCATTGGAGCTGCCAAAATATCCCATATTCCTTGTGGATTAGCTTCAGTAACTGTATAAGTGCCTGCTATTGGCACATTATCCACTCTTACATATTGACCAGCAGGAATTAAATGTGTTAATATTGCCATTATGATTGTTAATAAAATTAAAATTGTAATTGATGATGGCATTTCAAACTTTTTCTTTTTAACATTATTTTTCATAAACATTCTTTCCTTCCTATAAAATAACGATACAAATTTTCCTTTTCTATATGATATAAAAAAAAATGTATACGAAAAATAAAGAATTTTTATTTTTTCTTATTTTAAAATTGTCAAAATATATTTATTAGTGTTAAATTGTGTTTT
>ENA-OQIO01000255-OQIO01000255.1-human-gut-metagenome-genome-assembly--contig:-NODE-255-length-28645-cov-10.099446_pt1 | contig 28645 bp, 29 predicted proteins | sample MGYA00242573_ERZ504737 | MGnify/ENA primary metagenome ERZ504737 (study PRJEB26092, sample SAMD00036203) | human gut metagenome | host: Homo sapiens | study: EMG produced TPA metagenomics assembly of...
AGTAGACGAAGAAAGAAAAAGTAAGAAGAAAAAAACAACAGCTGAACGTAAAAGAGCAGAATACAATAAATCGGACGCCGTGCTGCCGGTAAAACGCAGAAAAAAAGGATGGAAAATTGCGACAGCACTTGGCCTGACTGCAATAGTGGCAGTCGGAGCAGTAGTTTTCTGTGTGAAGTCCGGGGAAAACATGGAACACCCATTTGTAGAATTATATGGGGACAGTTATGAAATTCTCACGAAAGAAAAACTGGGACATACCATAACCATTACAGACAATGGGCTGGACTGGTGAGAAGAGATCCCTATTACCTATTGTGGAAAGCAGAGTAGCAGTGTCCTTACAGAGTAAGAGAGTGCAAAAAATCTGGAAAATTATATTAGGACTCTATTCAGAAGTAAAGATACGATGAGAGAAAAAGGAGTAGAGAATATATGAAAAAAGCAGGAAGCCGAATTTTGATCATTACTTTTGGAATTATGGCGGCTATAGCAATTTTATATCCATGGAAGTTTGTTCCGGAATATGGAATACTCCAGATGACGGAATCAGGGGAAAAAGCTGGAAAAACAGCGGAAAGCCAGGAGTCCGATGAGGAATATATGCAGGTGGCAGATCGTGCAGTCGAAGTATTATTTACAGGAGATACCGATACGCTTCTGAGCCTGTTGCCGGAGCGGTATTTTGGCCAATATGGGGAAACGTTACAGTGGATCATAGAAAATGCAGTGGAAGAGGAACTTCAGAAACTGCAAGATGAAGTTGGGGATATACAAATTACCCATTGGCCAGTCAGATCAGAAAAACAGTCCGAAGGCAACATGGAAAAAATAAAAAGTCATTATGGAGAAGAAGGAGATACGGTCACCGATGCAAGAAATGTGTTTGTGGAAGTGAGTGCATCCGGCATAGAACCGGAAGAAATGGAGATAGCGGTTGTTGAAATTGACGGAAAATGGTATCTCGACTCTGAGGGTTGGGACGATGGATCGAAAGAAAACTATGACGACGAAGACGACGAAGAAGAAGATGATGATGATACATGGTCGGATGATGAAGACGATATAAGTTCAAATGCGGAGACGTCTCATACATTGGAAAATATGAAATTTTCTGATGCAAGAGAATTTCAGGATGGACTTGCCTTTGTAAGAATTCACGGAAAGGGGGAATCTTACAAAGGCTTTCTGGATAAAAAGGGAAAGTTAAAGTTTTATATACCTTTTGATGAAGATGCAATTGATGCAGATATTTATCGGTACGATGTGAATTTTAATAATGGTTATAACTGGTTCGTCTATGACAATATTTTTTATGTGATTGACACGGATGGAATGATAAAAAGCCAGTATGATGCAGACAAAGTGGCAGATTACGGCGGTGGTTATACCTGGCTGGAGGAGGAAGAAAATGTATCCTGGGATGATGCCGGGTTTTGGAAATATACACTGTATAGTCCGGAAGGGGGTGAAGTGTGTGATTATACAGTCAGCAATCAGGACCTGGAAAATCTGAGTTTTAAAAGATCCTACATGGGTGATGGAAAATTTCTGTATAAAAAAATGGACGGTACGAAAGAAGTCTGTGTTCTGGTTGAGCCGGAACTGGGAAAAGAAACAGAGTTAAACGTTTCGTTTGACAAAGCAGAAGAACATGGAATGCGGGACGGACTTATCATAGAAACGGGCGCAATGGACGATGGATATTGGGCAGGGGATGAAAATCCGTTTCATATTACAGTGATCGGGAATGGAGAAGAAAAAGAAATTGAAATCCCGAGTCAGTATCTTGGCCCGTTTGGCGGATATCCGACTCTGCTCGACTGGACAAAAAAATATGCACTTTTTACGGTAAGACAGGACGACCAGGACATTTATTTTTTGTGTGATCTGGAGACAGGCGATATCAAAAAATATACAGGAAAGTATGCGCCGTATTTTAAATATTATTCCACTACAACAAGCTGCATCGAGGATAATGTTCTTGCACTTTCCATGTATGGGGAAGATAATCAGTTTTATGTCTGCCTGATCAATGCGGATACCATGAAAGAAATTGCCGATCCGATTGCCGGAGAATCTTTTCCATGGAAGATAAGACATTACTGATCGATCAGAAAGAATTGTATGATTTAAGCGGGAATCTGTTATATACCGTTGAGGATGGAAAAAAGGAGAACTGGTCAGTGATGGAATCCTGCAGGTAACATACAGCGAGGAAGAAAAAGAGACTGTGGATGGTGAGTCGGAATATGTCGAGGTAGATAAGACAGATTATTACGATCTGAAAGGCAAAAAGTTATTTTCGGAAATGGATACAGCAGATAGCAAAATGGTGCTGGAACCATCCGAAGAAGTATAAAAATAGAGCAGAACAGGAGAATTTTCAGATGAAAACAAAAGCAAAATACGTCATTGTAATTCTGTTTTTATGTACGATACCACTATATTTCTGCAGAATGATCGGCTGGAAAGATGATGCCATCCGGCTTTACGATGTGATTCTCTATGGAATGGAAAGCCAGGAAGGAGACTCTTTTGTCGGAGGGATGATCTGGAAACTGATGCAGGAAAGTGTCTTTGAAAATATCAACGCATGGTTGATTGGAACAGCGGCAGTAACGCTTGTGGGATCAGTTCTGGTTACGCTGTTAAATGGAAAAAAGACCTATGTTCTGGCAATTGTATTATCCATCGTGACAAACGGAGGTCTTGCGTGGTCAATGCAACGACTCAGCTGGGGATGGAAAAACAAGGTTGATTATAACGGCCAGATGACAGGAATGCCGCTTCGCATGGAATTTGTGTGGGTGTGGATAGCACTTCATGTTCTGATTCTTATATTTGCACTGTGGGGAATGGTTTCTAAAGAGAAAAGTGCTTCAAAGAAAAGTATTTCAAGAAAAATTGAGCCGGAAAAAATCAAATCAAAAAAAACGGAATCGAAAAAAATCAAGCCGGAAGAAACCGTATCAAAGAACCCGGCAGCTTCGAAGATGCGGTCAGCGTGTCCCTCCTGCGGAAGAATTCCGAAAGAAGGAGAAAAGTTTTGTACGCGCTGCGGATCAAAACTGCAATAAGAGGAGCAGAAAATGAAAAAGGAAATCAAATGTCCCAGGTGCAGACGCAGGATTCAGAAAGAAGATGCCTATTGCCAGTACTGTGGCTGCCATGTGGCGGAAGAAAAAAAGAAGAAGAGAAAAAAGAAAATTCGAAGATTTCTGGTACTTGTCATTGTGATTGTGCTGTTTTTAGGTATCCTGCTTGCCATTGCAGTTGGATCACAGAAGAAGCAAATACAGGGATGGAAAGAAAGACAACTGGAAGAATGGAAACAAAAACAGGAAAAAGTGCAGGCAGATGAAGGTGACCAAAGCCAAAAACAGAACAAGAATCAGAATGGAGAACAGTCGCAGGATAGTCAGGATGTGAAAGAGCCAGGCACAATGAAAAAATGTGCCAATGGGGATACGGTTTATCAGCCGTCGGTAAGTACCGTTTCTTATGATGAAGATACCGGCCTGTTGTACTACGAAAATCTGCTGATTGTTTATCTGATAGAAAACAGCAGCCAGGAAGAGCGGGAAGCACTTGCAGCAAAGGTAGATGGAACGCTGGTTGGAAATATGAGCGGAAGCATGAACGTGATTGAAATCCTGGTGGAGGACACCGCGTATGCGGATCTGGAACAGAAGGCTGAAATTCTGATGGAAGAAGAAAATGTGCTCTACAGTTCGACGGAAATTCCGATGATGATGGAAAATACTGCAGATGAGAATCCATGGGAGGCAGGAGAACAGGATAAAAAGAATAATGACCATAATGAAAGCAAACCAGATGGAAATGACTGGTGGGCAGAGGCAATTGGAGCATTTTCTGCATGGGACTATGTTGATTCCCACGAGCAGGATCTTGCCAATGTGGCGGTCGGCATTATGGATGATGGAGTTGATGCGGAACACGAAGAATTTCAGAAAAACGGCGAAAGTAAAATTCACTGGCTGGAAGATTACAAAGAAAATCTGGCATTTGACCATGGCACACATGTGACGGGATTGATCGGTGCGGAAAATAATCAGGCCGGAATCCGTGGTGTGGCAGATCGGACGGATTTGTATTTTGTGAGCTGGTGGAAAGAAGATCTCTTCAGTACAGGAGAATATGTAAATGTAACAAAACAGATGATTGAAACGATGCTAAGTGAACATATGGCCTGCGTGGTGAATAATTCATGGGCAACTGTGATACAATCCAGAGAGCAGTATTTAAAAGATACGCTAATCGGGGAAAGACCGGTATGGGAAGAAAAAATAGCGGAGTTCTATAATAAAAAGGGAAGATTGATCAGAAATATGAGTTGTACGAAAGTTATCAAAAGGAATTAGAAACGAGCGCAAAATGCACTTCCAGTCAGATGATAGTGATGCTTTTTGAATTGCTTTTAAATCAACAGGAAAGATTTTTAATTGTCCAGAGTGCAGGCAATGGGTATGATAACGGTGGTGTGGGATTTGATGTTCAAAAGACAGGAGATTATTGCGGAATTAATGAGGAGGTTTATAACAGACTGGATGGAGAAACGCATAGATTAAGCAGAAGCGGATACTCCTATGAGAAAATTCGAAATCATATCCTGATTGTAGGTGCAGTGCAGGAAACAGAAAAGGGATATCAAATGACAGAATTTTCAAATTATGGTTCCAATATAGATATTGTTGCACCTGGATATGATGTTTACAGCACGATTACAGAAAAAGATGATTCCTATACCGAAGAAAATCCAGGCCATGAAAATCTTAGAACAGTGAAAAACGGGATTAAATATGGAAATCTGCCTGGAACATCCATGGCGGCCCCACTGGTTTCCGGTTCTGCGGCTGTTCTGTGGTCTGTGGCTCCGGAACTTTCGGCGGAGGAGGTAAAAGAGACACTGATCTCCACAGCCGGAACCGCAAGATCAACCTGTCAGGAGGACAAGCGGGAAGAGTATCCGATGCTGAATCTGAAAGCTGCCCTGGAAAAGGTGGCAAAAAAAGATGCAACACATGTAATACTGGAAACCTTTTATAATAACGGAGAAAAAACGCATGACCTGTTTGCTTCAGAAGAAAATCGGGATCAGGAGTATGCTGTGATTACCGGATTGGATCAGGATGAAAATGTAGTATGGACCATTGAGACAGAAAAATCTCCGGCAGCGGAGATAACAGCCAATACAGAAATTGGAATTTATGAAGACAGGTATTATTATGCGCATTGTGAAGTTATTTATGCCGTACGCCTCCGGGACGGAAAAGAAATCTGGCACAGTGCATCATCACATGGTTCCATGACAGGAACGGATTTCGGACCGGACGGAACACTTTATTACTGCTCTTTCTATGGACCGGATTTTGGCGCAATTGATAAAGACGGAAATGAATTGTATGAAGTAGAAAGTTTCTATCCGGGATACTATTGGGCATATGAAGTACATTACGAAGGTGATCATGTTGATGTGAAAATGGACGGTACACCGTCCGGAGAAGAAACGGTGATCCGTGTCAATCTTTCTGACTATTCTTATTCTGTGGTACAGGAGTAGAAAACATGATTCCAGGCATAAACCCAAGGATAGACTGAAACATGAGTCTAGGCATAAGCACGGGATAGGACAAAACATAAGATAAAGTATAATGGGATGCCGCAGTTCGGGAAAAAATCCGGATTGCGGCATTTTTTTGCTGTCATGCACACGAACAAAAGATCCAAGGGGAGCTTTTTAGTGAAAAAAGAGTGAATTTGCACACAGGAAGTCCGAAATTTGATATAATATGAGAAATTTGAGGGAGATAAAAATTTTTTAACCGAATCATCGCTAACTACAGATATCCATTCGATGAACAGGAAAGGGACAGGGGACTTTATTTATGAAATTTCGACCATGTATTGATATCCACAATGGAAAAGTAAAACAGATTGTTGGGGGATCCTTAAAAGATCAGGGAAACCAGGCAAATGAAAATTTTGTTTCGGAGCAGGATGCGTCTTACTATGCGCAGTTATATAAAGAAAAAGGGATCACCGGAGGTCATGTGATTCTTCTGAACAAAAAAGATTCCGAATATTATCCGGAAACAAAGCGGCAGGCGCTGCTGGCACTTTCTACATATCCGGGCGGACTGCAGGTTGGCGGCGGTATCGACGCGGAAAATGCCTGCGAATTTCTGACGGCCGGTGCAAGCCATGTGATCGTGACATCGTATGTGTTCCGGGATGGCCATGTATTCTATGAAAATCTCGAAAAACTGGTAACGACTGTTGGAAAACAGCGGCTGACCATGGACTTAAGCTGCCGGAAACGAAACGGGAAATATTATATTGTAACGGACCGCTGGCAAAAGTTTACAGAGGAAGAAGTAACGGAACCGCTCCTGCATCATCTGACGGAATACTGTGATGAATTTCTGATCCACGCGGTAGATGTCGAAGGAAAAGCATCCGGTATCGAGACAGAACTGGTGGAATTACTTGCGAAAATGAAAGATTTCCCTGTTACATATGCCGGTGGCGTCGGAAACTTTGCGGATCTGGAACTGCTGAAAAAGGTTGGGAACGATCATGTGGATGTGACGATCGGAAGCGCACTGGATCTGTTTGGCGGAAACATGAAATTTGAAGACGTACTGGAAATGTGCAGAAGGTAAGGAAAAAGATAACAAGCAAAGAAAATAACATGACAGGATAAAGTGTGTTTGATTTCCTCATATAGATGCGAGAAAAAATGGACGGAAAGAAAGAATCACAAAAATTGCAGGAAAAAACTCTAAAATATTCATGAATTTTCTAAATACTATTGCAAATAGAGACAACTATTGCTATAATTAGAGTTACTTACAGGGGAAGTGAAGAGCCTGTAAAATTTGAGAGCAAAGGGGTTGGGCATAATGAAAATTACCATCAGCGGAAAAAATATTGACGTGACAGAGGGATTAAAAGCCGCGGTCAACGAAAAACTTGGCAAACTGGAGAAATATTTTACGCCTGACACAAATGTCATTGTAACCTTAAGCGTAGAGAAAGAAAGACAGAAAATTGAGGTTACCATTCCGGTAAAAGGAAATATCATCCGTTCCGAGCAGGTAAGCAACGATATGTACGTATCCATCGATACTGGTAGAGGAAGTCATCGACGCCAGCTTCACAAATACAAAACAAAATTGCCGACAAACAGCAGGAAGCAGGAAACTTCCAGAAAGAATATCTGGAGCATGACTATCTGGAGGACGAAGACATCCAGATCATCCGTACGAAAAAATTCGGCATGAAACCAATGTATCCGGAAGATGCCTGCGTACAGATGGAACTTCTTGGACACACCTTCTTCGTATTCCGCAATGCAGAGACCGACGAAGTAAACGTCGTTTACAAGAGAAAGAACAACACCTACGGTCTGATCGAGCCGGAGTGCTGAAAAGTAAATAAAGAATGAACAGTCACCCTGTTTCCAGCTTAGAAAAGCTGTGAAACAGGGTGACTTTTTCGCGGAAAGGGCCGGAAAGTCCGGGAAAAGCCGTAAAAACAGCGGAAAACCGGGGAACGGCACCAAATGTTTACGAAAAATTCATTGTTATCTTGTGCCAGAAGTGGTAGAATAGTACCATATGTTAATATGGCAATTAATAGAGAAAGCAGGAGCAAACATTCTATGAAATTCACAGAAAAACTTTTTGGTACGCACAGTGAGCGCGAGCTGAAACGAATCTATCCAATCGTAGACAAAATCGAAGCTCTCCGCCCGACCATGCAGGCGCTGACCGATGAAGAGCTGCGTGCCAAGACAAAGGAATATAAAGACCGCTACAACGGAGGCGAATCCCTGGATTCCATTCTCCCGGAAGCATTCGCAACCGTCCGCGAGGCAGCAAAACGTTCCCTCGGTATGGAACACCACCGCGTACAGCTGATCGGTGGTATTATCCTCCATCAGGGCCGTATCGCTGAGATGAAAACCGGTGAAGGAAAAACCCTCGTTTCCACCCTTCCGGCTTACCTGAATGCACTGACCGGACGCGGTGTCCACATTGTTACCGTCAACGATTACCTGGCAAACCGAGATGCTGAGTGGATGGGCAAAGTCCACAGATTCCTCGGTTTGACCGTCGGTGTCGTTCTGAACGATATGAAGAACGATGAGCGCCGCCAGCAGTATGCATGCGACATCACCTACATCACCAACAACGAACTTGGTTTCGATTACCTGCGTGACAACATGGTGATCTACAAGGAGCAGCTCGTACAGAGAGAGCTTGCTTACTGTATCATCGACGAGGTCGACTCCGTCCTGATCGACGAGGCAAGAACACCTCTGATTATTTCCGGACAGAGCAGCAAATCCACCAAGCTGTACGAGACCGCAGATATTCTGGCACACCAGATGCAGCGCGGCGAGGCAAGCGGCGAGATGACCAAGATGACCGCGATCATGGGCGAGGAGATCGAGGAGACCGGAGACTTCATCGTCAACGAGAAGGACAAATTCGTTACCCTGACCGATGACGGTGTGAAGAAAGTCGAGAACTTCTTCCATATCGAGAATCTCTCCGATCCGGAGAACCTGGAGATCCAGCACAACGTGATCCTGGCGCTGCGTGCCAATTATCTGATGCACCGCGACAAGGACTACGTAGTCAAAGACGACGAGGTTCTGATCGTCGATGAGTTCACCGGCCGTATCATGCCGGGCCGCCGTTATTCCGATGGTCTGCATCAGGCAATCGAGGCAAAAGAGCACGTAAAAGTAAGAAGAGAGAGCAAGACTCTGGCAACCATCACGTTCCAGAACTTCTTTAACAAATACGAGAAAAAAGCCGGCATGACCGGTACTGCCCTCACCGAGGAGCAGGAGTTCCGTGACATCTACGGCATGGACGTTATCGAGATCCCGACCAACCGCCCGGTCATCCGTGTGGATATGGACGATGCCGTATACATGACGAAAAAAGAGAAATTCCACGCAGTCGTAGAGGAAGTCAAAGAGGCACATGCCGTGAACCAGCCGGTTCTGGTTGGTACCATCACCATCGAGACTTCCGAGCTGATCAGCAAAATGCTTCGCCGCGAGGGAATTCCGCATCAGGTCTTAAATGCGAAGTTCCATGAGCTCGAGGCAGAATCGTAGCCCATGCCGGTGAGGCAGGAGCCGTTACCATCGCGACCAACATGGCCGGCGTGGTACCGATATCAAGCTGGATGATGTGGCAAAAGCTGCCGGCGGCTTAAAGATCATCGGCACCGAGCGTCATGAGTCCCGCCGTATCGACAATCAGCTCCGCGGTCGTTCCGGCCGTCAGGGAGACCCGGGTGAGTCCCGTTTCTACATTTCCCTGGAAGACGATCTGATGAGACTCTTCGGTTCCGAAAAACTGATGGGCATTTTCAAATCCCTCGGCGTACCGGAAAATGAGCAGATCGAGCACAAGATGCTTTCTTCCGCCATCGAAAAAGCGCAGAAGAAGATCGAGGGCAACAACTACGGAATCCGTAAAAACCTGCTCGACTATGACCAGGTCAACAACGAGCAGCGTGAGATCATCTACAAAGAGAGACGCCGCGTTCTGGACGGCGAGAGCATGAGAGACACCATCTTCAAGATGATTGCCGACACCATCGACAATACCGTAGATCTCTGCATCGGCGAGAACACCGAGCAGTCCGAGTGGGATCTGACAGAATTAAATGAGATGCTGCTCTCCATCATGCCGGTGAAGGCAGTGACAAAAGAGCGCGTAGAGAAGATTTCCAAAAACGAGCTGAAACAGCAGTTAAAAGAGGAAGCTGTTAAACTCTACGAGGAGAAAGAAGCAGAATTCCCGGAGGAGGAGCAGATTCGTGAGCTTGAGCGTGTCGTTCTTCTGAAGGTTATCGACCAGAAGTGGATGGATCATATCGATGATATGGATCAGCTCCGCGAGGGTATCGGCCTGCAGGCATACGGCCAGAGAGACCCGAAGGTTGAGTACAAGATGGCAGCTTACGACATGTTTAACGAAATGCTCGAGTCCATCCAGCAGGATACCGTCCGTCTCCTGTTCCATGTACGTGTTGAGCAGAAAGTAGAACGTGAGCAGGTAGCCAAAGTGACCGGAACCAACAAAGACGAGTCCGGCCCGAGAAAACCGGTACAGCGCGCAGAACGTAAGATCTATCCAAACGATCCATGCCCGTGCGGAAGCGGCAAGAAGTACAAACAGTGCTGCGGAAGAAAACCAGTTTGATAAAAGCAGAACAGCAGTGAGAGGGATGAGCACGATCCGTTTGACAAAGCACGCAGCTTCCCTACCAGAAGCTGCGTGTCATACAAAATATAAAACAGAAAGCAGGTGAAGCTTGTGGTAGTTGAATTAGACCAGTTCAAAATGGAACTTGGCACATACGATAAACCATTAGTGGAAGTGAGGGATTCACTTTGACCTCGCTAACAAAGAGCAGAGGATCGAAGAATTAGAGCGTAAAATGGAGGAACCCAATTTCTGGGACAACCCCGAAGAAGCGCAGGAGCAGATGAAACAGCTGAGCAGCATGAAAGAGGACAGAGATACGTATCAGAAACTGGTATCCGCCAAAGAAGATATGGAAACTCTGATCGAGATGGGACAGGAGGAGGATGACGATTCCGTTGTTCCGGAAATCGCGGAAATGATGGAAGAGTTCAAGGCATCCTTCGATGCCATCCGCATCAAAACCCTGCTGTCCGGCGAATTTGACAAGGACAATGCGATCATCAAACTGAACGCAGGTGCAGGCGGAACCGAGGCGTGCGACTGGTGCGGCATGCTGTACCGTATGTACACCAGATGGGCAGAACGCAAAGGCTTTACGATCGAGGAACTCGACTTTCTGGACGGTGATGAGGCCGGTGTGAAGTCCGTGACATTCCAGGTCAACGGCGAAAACGCTTACGGTTATCTGAAATCCGAAAAAGGCGTTCACCGTCTCGTCCGTATTTCTCCGTTCAACGCGGCAGGAAAACGCCAGACATCGTTCGTATCGTGCGATGTTATGCCGGATATCGACAAAGAGATCGATGTTGAGGTTCGTGATGAGGATATCCGTATCGATACGTACCGTTCCAGCGGTGCCGGCGGACAGCACATCAACAAGACGTCATCGGCGATCCGAATCACGCATATGCCGACCGGCATCGTGGTTACGTGCCAGAATGAGCGTTCCCAGTTCCAGAACAAGGACAAGGCAATGCAGATGCTGAAAGCAAAATTGTATATGCTGAAACTCCAGGAGCAGGCAGATAAGCTGAGCGACATCCGCGGCGAAGTAACCGAGATCGGCTGGGGCAACCAGATCCGTTCTTACGTTATGCAGCCATACACCATGGTCAAAGACCACCGTACCAACGCAGAGACCGGAAACGTCGATGCAGTCATGGACGGCGGAATTGATCTGTTTATCAACGCATATCTGAAGTGGATTGCCCTCGGAACCGGAGCGAAAGAGGAAGAAGCATAATTCGGCTGTGGGCAGAGCACAGTGACAAGTAAAATAAGGAGCATTTTCACCAACAGAGGACGGAAATGCTCCTTTCTGTTTTGAAGCCAAAGGCAAACAGGAGGTAAAAGTATGGGTATTATCAGAGCAGCAGTCAATGCAGTACACGGCAGTCTCGCCGATCAGTGGCTGGAGACCGTGGAACCGTATGAGATGGGGGAACATACGGTATTTACAGAGGGAATTCTGGTAAGAAAAGGCCAGAATAAAAAGGGAAGCCAGACGATTTCAAACGGTTCTGTGATCCATGTCTATGACAATCAGTTCATGATGCTGGTAGACGGCGGAAAGATCATTGATTACACCGCAGAGCCGGGCTACTTTACCGTAGACCAGTCATCGTCTCCGTCGATGTTCAGCGGATCGCTTGACGCGGCAGTAAAAGATACGTTTGAGCGCCTGAAATTCGGCGGCCAGACTCCGCATGAGCAGAGAGTTTTCTATATTAATCTGCAGGAAATCAAGGGAATCAAATTCGGAACGAGAAATCCGGTCAACTATTTCGACCAGTTCTACAATGCCGAGCTGTTCCTTCGGGCACACGGTTCCTATTCCATCCGCATCGTCGATCCGCTCCGCTTCTACGCAGAGGCTGTGCCGAGAAACGCATCCCGCGTGGAGATCGAGGATATCAACGAGCAGTATATGAACGAATTTTTAGAGGGCCTGCAGTCCTCGATCAATCAGATGGCAGCCGACGGCATCCGCATTTCGTTCGCAGCATCCAAGAGCGCCGAGCTGTCCCGCTACATGGCAGATGCGATGGATGAGAGCTGGCGGGCAATGCGCGGCATGGAGATCCAGTCCGTGGCAATCGCAAGCCTTTCCTACGATGAAGCTTCCCAGAAACTGATCCAGATGCGCAACGAAGGTGCGATGATGTCTGATCCATCGATCCGTGAGGGCTATGTACAGGGAGCGATGGCACGCAGTATGGAGAAAGCAGCAGCCAACCCAAACGGAGCCATGAACGGCTTTATGGGTGTTCAGATGGGTATGAATGCCTTCGGTTCCTCGTTTGCATCGGCGTCCGCTTCGAATCAGCAGCAGATGCAGCAGCAGGCGGCAGCCAAGACACAGCAGGAAGCTGCAAAAGGCGTATGGAAATGCTCCTGCGGAACGGAGAACACCGGCAATTTCTGCTCAAACTGCGGAAGTGCAAAGCCGATGGTGTGGATCTGCGGCAAGTGCGGAACGGAGAACAGCGGGAAGTTTTGTTCGAACTGCGGCAGCCCGAAACCGGAAGCGGCAGGAAAATGGGTCTGCGCATGCGGGACCGAGAATACCGGCAAGTTCTGCTCGAACTGCGGAAAACCAAGACAGTAAAAGAAAACAGATAACCATCCAATACAACAGCGGCTCCGGGGAAGGAGGGATAGAATATGGAGGTTATTACATACAAATGCCCGAACTGCGGAGGCGATCTGACCTTCGATCCGGCAAGCGGAAAGTATAAATGCGAGTACTGCCTGTCCTCGTTTACACAGGAAGAAGCCGAAAAGGCGAACCCGAAAGCAGCGGAAGCGCTGAACGGGGAGGACGATGCTGCCGGTGCACAGGAAGCATCCGATGCACAGAAGGAAAGCAGTACGGAGGAAACAGAGCAGGGCGAAGCAGTTGTCTACACCTGCCCGAACTGCGGCGCCGAGATTGTGACCGATGCGACGACGGCAGCGACATACTGTTTCTACTGCCACAACCCGGTGGTGCTTTCCGGCCGGCTCTCGGGAGAATATATGCCGGATTTCGTGCTGCCGTTTAAGATCAGCAAGGAGCAGGCAATCGAGAAATTTTTGTCATTTGCGCGGAAGAAACGCTTTATTCCGAAGGACTTTTTCGAGAAAAACCAGGTACAGAAGATGACGGGTGTCTATTTCCCGTACTGGATTTACGGCGGAGACTTTGAGACGGATTACATGGCACGCGGCCGGAAGGTGAGAGTCTGGCAGACCGGTGATGTGGAGTACAAAGAGACCAGCATCTACGATGTCCGCCGGGAGGGCGAGGTCCGCGTGGACGGTCTGTCGCGCAATGCACTGAACAAGGCCGACCGCGATCTGATCGAATGCGTGCAGCCCTATCGTCTGGAGGAGATGCAGCCGTTTTCTATGGGCTATCTTTCCGGATTTCAGGCGGAAAAACGTGATATCGAACAGGCGCAGATCGCACCGGAACTGAAAAAAGAACTGGAGATGATGGCGCGCGGCGCAATGCGGAACGAGGCGAACGAGTATCTCTCCCTCGAGCAGGAGAAAATGAAGCTTTCTCCAAAGCGGGAGGACTGGCGTTACGTACTGTTTCCGGTCTGGACACTGACGTATCCGGGAAAAGACGGAAAGGTTTATTACTACGCGATGAACGGCCAGACCGGCACGATCAACGGTGATTTTCCGTTTGAGCGGAAAAAAGCGCTGCTGACGTCGGTTGTGAGTGCACTTTTTGTACTGATCTTTATGCTGGTGGGAGGGTATTTCTCATGAGAAGAATGAAAAAAGCGAGACAATATCTGCTCGGCATTTTTGCAGCCCTTCTGCTGTGCGGGATTTTTTCTGTGAATACCGTAAAAGCGGACACCCAGTATGTCTATGACAACGCATCGCTTCTTTCGGATGAGGAGGAGCAGGATCTCGAGCGTTCCTGTGCGGAGTTCGAGAGCAATACGGACATTCATATGGTGATCCTGACCGAGTACAGCAGCGGCTCCGAGGACTGTCAGGCGATTGCGATGATTTCTATGATAAAAAGTATCCGAAGGAGCCGAACGGCGTCTGCTTTCTCATCGATATGGGACAGCGCCAGATTGTGATTTCAACGTCGGGCATTATGCAGTATTATATGTCGGACGCGGAAATCGATGACATCCTGCAGGCAGCGCAGAGCTATGCAAAAGAGGGCGACTATGCGGGGACGTTTGCAAAAATGATTACGATAACGCAGGAGTGCTTCGACCGCGGTGTTTCCGAGGCGGACTACCTGATTACAGAAGACGGCTCGATCATTCATTACCGTAAAATCAACAGTACCGAGGCAATGATTGCTGTCCTTTTAGCTGCTGTGACAGGATTTTGTGTTTATTTTGGAATCTGGAAGAGTTACAGACGAAAGAAAAACCGCGGTGCAAAGGGCTATGCGGATCTGAAACGCGTAAAAATCAGAGACCGCAGGGATGCACTGATTGACCGCCATGTGTCGATGCACAAGATCCCGAGGGACGACGGAAACCACGGAGGAGGCGGTTCCGGCGGCGGAGGAGGCGGTGGCGGCGGAAGCCACGTTCACACATCCGCCAGCGGAAACAGCCACGGCGGCGGAAGTATCGGATTCTAAAAAGTCCTTGCGCATTGTGCCGGAATATGGTACGATCTTTCCTGTGAAAACAAATGTATTTCCTGGAAAGAACATAGAAACAGAGGATTGCCATGAGAGAAGAGAAAACAAAGTATTATGTAATCAAAGAAAAGGCGGTTCCGGAGGTCCTTTTGAAGGTCATCGAGGCCAAACGGTTGATGGATATGCAGGAGCTTACCGTGCAGCAGGCAACGGAAAAAGCGGGAATCAGCAGAAGCTCTTTCTATAAATACAAAGATGATATTCTTCCTTTTCATGACAACGCAAAAGGAAAAACGATTACATTTATTCTGCAGATGGACGATGAGCCGGGACTGCTTTCCGATGTGCTGAAGATTATTGCCGGGTTTCACGGAAACATTCTGACCATTCATCAGACCATCCCGTTAAACGGCGTGGCATCGCTGACGATCAGCGTGGATATCGCGGAAGACCGGGGAGACGCCTCGGAGATGATTAACGAGATTGAGTCCAGACAGGGAGTTCATTATTTTAAAATATTAGGACAGGAGTCCTGAAAAAGAAAAAGCAAGAGAGGGACAAAAGAGATGATTCAGATTGCAGTATTAGGATATGGCACGGTTGGTTCCGGCGTGGTAGAAGTGATCAACACGAACCATGACAGCATCAACAAGAGAGCAGAGAACGAAATTAATATCAAATATGTCCTGGATTTAAGAGATTTCCCGGGAGATCCGGTTGAAAAAGTGCTGGTACACGATTACGAAGTGATCGCAAACGACCCGGAGGTTGATATTGTTGTTGAAGTAATGGGCGGTGTGGAGCGGCTTACACCTTCACAAAACGTGCGCTGGAGGCTGGAAAGAGCGTCTGCACATCCAACAAAGAACTGGTTGCAAGACATGGCACAGAGCTTCTCGCGATCGCAAAAGAGCACGGTGCAAATTATCTGTTTGAGGCAAGCTGCGGCGGCGGTATCCCGATCATCCGTCCGTTAAACTCCTCCCTGACTGCAGATGAGATCGATGAAGTAACGGGTATCTTAAACGGTACGACAAACTATATCTTAAGCAAAATGGCAAGCGACGGTTCCGATTTCGCGGATGTATTAAAAGAGGCACAGCGCCTCGGCTACGCAGAGCGCAACCCGGAAGCAGATGTAGAAGGCTACGATGCGTGCCGTAAAATTGCGATTCTTTCTTCTCTTGCTTATGGAAAAGAAGTCAATTACGAAGAGGTTTACACCGAGGGAATCACAAAGATCACCGCAGAGGATATCAAATATGCGACCTCGATGGGAACCGCAATCAAACTGCTCGCAACAAGCCGCAAGGTGGGTGATCAGTATTACGCCATGGTAAGCCCGGTGATGATTGACGCGAAAAACCCGCTGTACAGCGTAAACGGTGTCTTCAACGCCATCTTCATCCACGGAAATGTACTGGGTGATGCCATGTTCTACGGAAGCGGAGCAGGAAAACTCCCGACCGCAAGTGCCGTTGTTGCCGATGTTGTAGACTGCGCAAAGAACAAAGGCAGAAACATCATGATGAGCTGGAGCGAGGAGAAACTGAACCTGCTGCAGATCGATGATGTGAAGAGCCGCTTCTTCGTCCGCGTATCCGGCCACGCCGCAGAGCGCCAGAGTGAGATCGAGGAGCTGTTCGGAAAAGTAGAAATCGTAGCAGTTCCAAGTCTGTCCGAGGAGTTCGCATTCATCACAGGCGAAATCACAGAGCAGGAGTACAGAGAAAAAGCAGAGAAACTCGACGGAATCCAGAGCAGAATCCGCGCGAGAATTTAAGATCTCGAAATAGACATAACTAAAAAGACGTTTCACAGCCGTAAAGCAAGGGGTGTGAGTCTTTTTAGTTATCTTAAGATTTATTTTTAAAGATCTGTGCCGGATCCAAAGGAATCCGTATCATATCCCACCGGTTCCGATGCCGGATACAGGATATCTTTCCGTTCCTGATAGAACGCAGCCATCGTGATCTGCATATACGGCATCACCCATAAGAAGCCGATGGCGCAGGAGCAGGATGCGAGGATCTCAAGTCCTAAAAAGCTGAGGAGCAGCAGAATGTAGCGGAAGAAATTCTTTTTCATCAGCACAAAGCTCTGACGGATCGCCTGGATCGGGCCGATGCCGGGAGCGTCGTTCATCACGAAGGTGGAAAGGGAAAACGGAACCAGCACCAGCGTGGAAACGAGAGAGCCGATCAGCTTATAAACGTAAACATTCATGAGCGAAGAAAGCTCGGCGTCAATGGAAAGTGCAGTTCCAAGCGTCAGTTCCGCACTCGGGGAGGAAAGATACTGGAAGCCTGGAATGCTGGAAATCAGGGCGATCACGGAGCTGATGCCGTTGATGATAAGGAACATCAGCACGTACTGGTCCGGGTGGTGATAGAAAGCGTAGAGCATATCACCGACGGAAATCGGTTCCCTGCGCAGCGTCGAGAGGCAGATTTTTAAGTAGCCTGCCTGGAAGAGGCTGAGGAGCAGGGAAAACAGGAACAGCGTCAGATTCAGGAAAATGATATCGTACAGCGTTGTGCCTGAAAAAATCAGCGTCGGGATGAGGGAACAGGAGAAGGTGAGAAACAGGTTGATCGCGGTTGCGCCCACCAGCGTGCCGCATCGGCCTGCCATGGCCTCACGGGCCTGCTTTTTCAGTTCTGAAAATTTCTGTTTTTGTCCGTTCATGAAAAATCCTTTCTGGTACCTAAATAGTATTTCCGTCGGTGGTTGTTCCGTTATCCGGTGTCATCTGGTATTCCTGCATGTACTGATTGTAATACCGCTCGAGCAGGTTGGTGCTGCCGCCGCTGACCATGTTGAAAAGCAGGAAAGAAGCATACATGCAGATACCGACAATGATGCCGATGGTACAGCCCGCCAGACCGGCTTTTGCCGTGCCGCTCATGCGTCCTGCGCCGCGGCTTAAAAGGGCGAAGATCACGCCGAGCGAGCCGAAAAACAGGGAACCCATGTTGAGCATGAACAAAAAGGAGCAGATCGCCATGACCATCGAAGCGGCCGCAAGGGCCTGCGAACCCGTCCTGCGCGGCGGCTGTACGGGAGGCTGCTGCTGGTAATGCTGATACGGTCCGGGACGCTGGCCCTCAGGCACGCCGTACGGATGGGAGGACTGATAGGAATCTCCGGACTCATTGGTGTTTGGATCGTAATTTTCTGGTGTCATAAAATGTCCTTTCTTCTGCAAAAAAGCGCGGTTTCACACGCAGTCTGTCAAAAAAGCTATAGTAAAGATTTTATCATGTAAGGTTGACAAAAACAAGACCTATTGATAAGGTAATAGAGTGGCTGTTCCGCCAAGGGTCCCGCTTTTTATGCGGGAAAAACAGAGAAGGAACAGCGTGTTTTGGAAGAGACAACAGGAGGAATTTACCTATGGATATGAATCAGGTATTGGCAGCCGAGCTGAACGTCAAACCGTGGCAGGTAGAAGCTGCAGTGAAACTGATTGACGAGGGAAACACGATCCCTTTTATTTCACGATATCGAAAAGAAGCAACAGGTTCCTTAAACGATGAGATACTGCGAAATCTGTACGACCGTCTGATGTACCTGCGCAGTTTAAATGACCGCAAGGCCGTTGTCCTGGCGAGCATCGAGGAGCAGGGCAAGCTGACCGCAGAACTGAAAAAATCCATCGAAGAGGCCGCAACTCTCGTGGTTGTAGAGGATTTATACCGCCCGTACCGCCCGAAACGCCGGACGCGTGCGACGATCGCAAAAGAAAAAGGACTGGAGCCGCTGGCGAATATCATTCTTCTGCAGATGACAAAAGAGCCGCTCGAAAAAGAGGCAGAGGCTTTTGCTTCAGAAGAAAAGGAAGTCAAAACGGCAAAAGACGCCATTGCTGGTGCCTGCGACATCATCGCCGAGAGCATTTCCGATGAGGCCGATTACCGTATGGAGATCCGCCGCAGAACCGAGGCGAAGGGCCTGATCGTCTCGACAGCAAAGGATGAGAAAGCAGAGTCCGTTTACGAGAATTACTATGAGTTTTCCGAGCCGGTATCGAAAATTGCCGGACACCGTGTGCTGGCGCTGAACCGCGGTGAGAAAGAAAAATTCCTGAACGTCAAAATTGAGGCGCCGACGGAAGAAATCCTGCGTTATCTCGAGAAAAAAATCATCACCAAAGAGAATCCGCAGACAAAGCCGGTTCTGCAGGCGACCATCGAGGATGCCTACAACCGTCTGATCGCTCCGGCCATCGAGCGTGAGGTCAGAAATCAGCTCACCGAAAAGGCAGAGGACGGTGCGATCAAGGTCTTTGGAAAGAACCTTGAGCAGCTTCTGATGCAGCCGCCGATTGCAGGCCAGGTTGTCCTTGGATGGGACCCGGCGTTCCGTACGGGATGCAAGCTGGCTGTTGTCGATGCGACTGGAAAAGTGCTCGATACCACCGTGGTTTATCCGACCGCGCCGACGAACGAAAAGAAGATTGCGGCAGCGAAAGCCACTGTAAAAGATCTGATCCACAAATACGGTGTCACCCTGATCTCTGTCGGAAACGGAACTGCAAGCCGTGAGTCTGAGCAGATCATCGTCGAGATCTTAAAAGAGATCCCGGAGAAGGTTGCGTATGTGATCACAAACGAGGCAGGAGCATCCGTTTACTCTGCAAGCAAGCTGGCAACCGAGGAATTCCCGAACTTTGATGTCGGACAGCGAAGCGCCGCTTCCATCGCACGCCGTGTGCAGGATCCGCTGGCAGAGCTTGTCAAAATTGATCCGAAATCGATCGGCGTCGGCCAGTATCAGCACGATATGAACCAGAAGAAGCTCGGCGAGGCGCTCGGCGGTGTCGTTGAGGACTGCGTCAATAAAGTCGGTGTCGATCTGAACACGGCATCCGCGTCGCTGCTGGAATATATTTCCGGTGTCAGCAAGGTGATTGCAAAAAACATCGTAGCATACCGCGAGGAGAACGGCCGTTTCGAGAGCAGAAAAGAGCTCCTGAAAGTGGCAAAACTCGGACCGAAGGCGTTTGAGCAGTGCGCGGGCTTTATGCGCATCACCGGCGGCAAAAATCCGCTGGACGGCACAAGCGTTCATCCGGAGAGCTACGAGGCAGTCGAGAAGCTGTTTGCAAAGTTAAATATGAAGACAGAGCAGATCAGCGAGGGACCGACGGCGTTCTTCATCAAAGATTACAAGAAGATGGCAGAGGAGATCGGTGTCGGCGAGATTACGCTGCGCGATATCATCAAAGAGCTGCAGAAGCCTGGCCGTGACCCGCGTGACGAGATGCCGCGCCCGATCCTGCGCACCGACGTGCTCGATATGAAGGATCTGAAGGTCGGCATGATCTTAAAGGGAACCGTGCGCAACGTCATTGACTTCGGTGCATTCGTCGATATCGGCGTGCATCAGGACGGACTCGTCCACATTTCCCAGATGACGAAACGCTTCATCAAGCATCCGCTGGAGGCTGTGAGCGTCGGCGATATCGTGGAAGTGAAGGTCATCAGCCTTGATCTGGCGAAGAAGCGGATCGGGCTGTCGATGCTGCTGGATAAATAAAGTGTGATACGTGGGCTGCCCGAAAGAAAACAGGGGCAGCCCGCGGTGTATCAAAGGGGGATTACCATGAATGAGGAAGAAGTGCTGGTAGGACGGATTCAGGATCTGGCAGAGCAGTGTTATCACAGGGATGTTCCGTCACACACGGAGTTTCTGACGCTGGCGGAGCAGGATCTGTTCTACCGCACGGTAAATAAAATCCCGGGCGTGCGTTACGTGCTGTCCGGCGGATACGAGGCGGCAGAGCGGAAAGCGGCGCTGTTTCTGCCATCCTATGCAGAGGACGGTGATGCGTCGATGCTTCCGATCGCAGTCGTGCGCATCAGCCCGCTGAATGAAAAATTTGCGGATGCGCTGTCACACCGTGATTTCTTAGGATCACTGATGAATCTCGGCGTGGAGCGGTATAAGCTTGGAGACATTCTGATCGATGGAAACCAGGCGTATCTGATCTGTATGGCGGATATGGCGGACTACATCTGTGCGGAGCTGAAAAAAGTGCGCCATACGAGCGTGTACTGTGAAGTCGAGGCGGGACTGCCGGAGGAGCTGACGGAGCCGAAAACCGAGCGGAAAGAAGGCTCCGTCGCTTCCGTGCGGCTCGATGCGGTGCTGTCGCTGGCGTTCAGCAGTTCGCGGAGCAAAATGGTGCCGCTGATCGAGGGCGGCCAGGTGTTTATCAACGGAAAGCTGGTGACATCGCCGAGTGCGTCATTAAAAGAGGACGATCTCGTGACCGTGCGCCATATGGGAAAATTCCGCTATGTGGGCGTGCAGAACCAGACGAAAAAGGGAAGGCTGTACGTGGCTGTTGAACGATTTGTCTCATAATAGATATTTTGAGGGATTTTACAGGAAAAGACCATTGACAGTGTTTGTAAAAAGACGGTATTATAGAGGGTATGTAGAAGGTCCGCAGTTATGAGAATTTTCATGAAATTTTTCATACAGAAGCGGACTGCGAAGATTACGTATCAGGAAGGCAGGAAGAAAAAATGGGAAAAATTATACTGACCGGCGACCGACCGACCGGCAAGCTGCATGTAGGACATTACGTTGGTTCGCTGCGCCGCCGCGTGGAGCTGCAGAACTCCGGTGAATTCGATAAAATTTACATCATGATTGCAGACGCACAGGCGCTGACCGACAATGCGGACAACCCGGAGAAGGTGCGCCAGAACATTCTGGAGGTAGCACTGGATTACCTTTCCTGCGGACTTGATCCGGAAAAGAGCACCATCTTTATCCAGTCTCAGATTCCGGAACTGTGCGAGCTTTCTTTCTATTATATGAATCTTGTTACGGTTTCCAGACTGCAGAGAAACCCAACCGTAAAATCGGAGATCCAGATGAGAAACTTTGAGGCGAGCATCCCGGTTGGATTCTTCACCTACCCGATCAGCCAGGCAGCCGACATCACTGCATTCAAGGCAACGACCGTTCCGGTTGGAGAGGATCAGATGCCGATGATCGAGCAGACACAGGAGATCGTCCACAAATTCAATACGGTTTATGGCGAGGCACTTGTGCAGCGAAGATTATGCTGCCGGAGAATGATTCCTGCAGACGTCTGCCGGGTATCGATGGAAAAGCGAAGATGAGTAAATCGCTTGGAAACTGCATTTACCTGTCCGAGGAGCCGGATGAGATCAAGAAAAAAGTCATGAGCATGTACACCGACCCAGATCACATCAAGATCACCGACCCGGGCAAGATCGAGGGAAATACCGTATTTACCTATCTCGATGCATTCTGCCAGCCGGAGCACTTCGAGCGCTATCTGCCGGATTATGCAAATCTCGACGAGTTGAAAGCACATTACCAGAGAGGCGGCCTTGGCGATGTCAAAGTGAAGAAGTTCCTGAACAATGTACTGCAGGAGACCTTAGAGCCGATCCGTAACCGCAGAAAAGAGCTGGAAAAAGACATTCCGGCGATTTACGAGATGCTGAAAAAAGGCAGCGAAGAGGCAGAAAAAGTTGCCGCTCAGACACTGGCGGATGTCAAAGCAGCATGAAAATCAACTATTTTGATGATCTGGACCTGATCCGTTCCCAGGCAGAGCGTTACGGCAAATAATTACCAATAGAAGATAAATGGAAAAAGCGGACATTATGGTTCCGCTTTTTCTGTTGCAGGGCGGACGAAAGTTCGGAGTCCTGCGGTCGGAGAGGATAGCATATGGTCATACATGGATTTCAAAAGCTGACGCTGCTGGATTACCCGGGCAAGGTGGCGTGCACATTGTTTTCGGGCGGATGTAATTTCCGCTGCCCGTTCTGCCAGAACGGAAATCTCGTGCAGCATCCCGAATGGGAGCCGGTGATTCCGGAGGAGGAGATTTTTGCAGTGCTCGAAAAGCGGCGCGGCGTGCTGGACGGCGTCTGCGTGACGGGCGGTGAGCCGACGCTGGATCCGGATCTGGAGCGGTTCGTGACGAAAATTAAGGAACTGGGATATCTTGTGAAGCTCGATACGAATGGATACCGGCCGGAGATTTTGAAAAAGCTGGTGGAAGAGAAGAAAATCGACTACGTCGCCATGGACATCAAAAACGCGCCGTCCCGGTACGGCGAGACGGCGGGCGTGAAAAAGATCGATGTGATGCGGATCAATGAGTCGGTCGAGTTTTTAAAGAGCGGCGTGGTGGACTATGAGTTCCGGACAACGCTCTGCAAAGAGCTGCATGGAAGGGAAGAGATCGAAGCGATCGGAAAGTGGCTTTCCGGGGCAAAACGGTACTTCCTGCAGAATTACCGGGAATCGGATTATGTGATTGATCCGAGGTTCTCGGGGTATGCGAGGGAGCAGCTCGAGCGGTTCTGCGAGATCCTGCGCGGAAAGATTGAGACGGTGGAGATCCGCGGCGTGGATTAAAAAACGCTTTAAAGCGTGCGGTACCAGTAGCCGAAGCGGGCATCGGGCGCGAGCTCGGAGGGGCGCATCGCCTGCTTGAAGTGGAAAAAGCCGAAGAGGCTTGCCATGAACTGCTCATTCGGCGTGTAGACGCCGGGGACACCGAAATACCAGAGTTCCTGCTGGTCGCGGTTCCGGGCGAGGAGCAGATGGCGATAGGACGAGGAGCCATGGAGGACGAAGCGGTTCGCATCCACCGAAAGACCGGCGGCGCGGAGCTGTGGAAGATCGTCGAGTGAGAGGCGCAGGCAGTCGGTCAGATCATCATCTGGGAACGGGTGGAACTCCGGGAACTGGTCCTGAAGCTGGAGATAGAGAGCAGCGCGGGACGGCGGCACGGCTGCTGCGGCGGGAAAATCGGCGGAAGTCATATGTAGCGGCTGGGCGGCAGAATCCGGGATGGGCTGCGGCGGTTCCGGGTTGGCAGAGGGATAGCTTTCTGCGGTTTTCACAGATTCCGCGGATGCGGGATGGAGAGTGTTGGCGGATGATTGCGTGATCCTGTCTGCAGGAACGGTGTTTACCGTGTCAGTTGATGTGGATTCTGTGGAGACGGTGGATTCCGGGTTGAAATTTTGTGGATAAGGTTCGGAATTGCTGCTGAATTTTGTGGAAAGTTCATCGAACTGTGCTTTTGAAGCGTCTGATGATGGCAGGGACTGCGCAGGTACGGCGGGATCCAGAGGTTCGGGTGTTTCGGCAGTTTTCTCTTCGGTCGGTCTGTCACCATTGTCTGCGGATGTTTTGGGCTCCTGCGGGAGCGTGGGCGAGAAAAACTCCGGCTGAATCGGAAGATCGTCCCACTGGGTGGCGATGACGCCGGTCTGGCGGCAGAGCAGGATCAGACCGCCAAGCTCGTCGAGCGTGACATCCGTCTGCCCAATGGCATCGGAGTGCGTGAAGAGTTTTCCACTCGTAGAAGAGCGCCCCGCAAGGAGATTTCCGAGCGGAATGCCGTACATCCGCCCTGACCGGCGGATAAAACCGTAGACCGTGACCGAGGTCTCCGGCGGAAGAGACGGCGGTTTGATCTGGAAGTCCATGCGGCAGAAGCCGTTCTGCGACTCCACGCGGACAAAGCCGCAGCATCCGCCCTTGCGGTTGTTCGGGTATTCGTATAGATAGGCAATGAAACGCCGGTAATCAGACATAAAAACCTCCTGCATAGAAGTAAAAAGAGTAGAAAAAGATACTGCGCTACAGTTCACGATATGCTGGAAGGACAGAAAATATACGCAGAGAAGAAAGGAAGTGCACAATGGAAGAAGAAACAAAGCTGGAAACGCCGGAGGAAAAAGCGCACCGGAAAGAACGGGAACGCTTCATGCGCCAGGCGATTACGCAGGCGAAGAAAGCGGAAAAGCTGATGGAAGTTCCGATCGGCTGTGTGATTGTGTACGAGGGAAAGGTGATTGCGCGGGGCTATAACCGCAGAAATACGGATAAAAACACGCTGTCCCACGCGGAACTGAATGCGATCCGGAAAGCAAGCAAAAAGCTCGGCGACTGGCGGCTGGAGGGCTGTACGTTGTATGTCACCCTGGAACCGTGCCAGATGTGCGCCGGTGCGATCGTACAGGCGAGAGTCAGCGAAGTCGTCATCGGCAGCATGAACCGAAGGCGGGCTGCGCGGGATCGATCTTAAATATGCTGGAAATGCACGAGTTTAACCATCAGGTGAAGGTCGAGCGCGGCGTGCTGAAAGAAGAGTGCTCGGAGATGCTGAGTGCGTTTTTCCGGAGACTGCGGGTGGTGAAAAAGAAGAAAAAAGAAGAGAGGAAGAGGGCGGAAGAAGGGAAAGAATAAAAGAAGAGGCAGCATCGGGATGGGATGCTGCCTGAGGAAGATTATTTGTTTGAGTAAGTTGCACTTTCGAATATTTCCGTAAAAAATACAATCCCCGTATTTCCATCGGAAACCATCGAAAAAATCATTGACGAATCCCGAAAAAAGCACTATAATATATGATGTATTTGACAAAATACGGAGAAGTACCCAAGAGGCTGAAGGGTCTGGCTTCGAACACCAGTAGGTCGGAAACGGCGCAAGGGTTCAAATCCCTTCTTCTCCGCTATGCAAAAAAGAGACAGCAAAAAGATTGAAAAATCGAAAAAGCTGTCTCTTTTTCTGTGAGAAATTATGAAATAGATGCAAAACAAAAGAAACAAAGACAGAAAAAGCATCGCCAGTTCACGAAAAGGGACCGATGCACAACAAAGCAAAATAAAAAGGAGAGACAATACATGGCGCAGTTACCACAGGAATTTCTGACCCGCATGCAGGACATGCTGGGCGATGAATTTGATGCATTTTTAACTTCCTACGACGCACCCCGCACAGCCGGGCTGCGTGTGAATACAAAAAAATGCCGGACCGAAGATTTCCCGCCGCTTGTTCCGGGAACGTGGAAGAAAATTCCGTGGATTCCAAACGGCTATTTCGTGCCGGACGGCATGCGCATGGGCCAGTCTCCGCTGTATGCGGCAGGCGTCTTCTATCTGCAGGAGCCAAGCGCCATGACCCCGGCGTCCCGCCTTCCGATCGAACCGGGTGAGCGTGTGCTCGATCTCTGCGCAGCGCCGGGCGGCAAAGCGACGGAGCTGAATGCGCGCCTGAAAGGAACCGGCCTTCTTGTTGCCAATGACATCAGCAATGCCCGTGCAAAAGCACTGCTGCGTAATCTCGAACTGTTCGGAAGCGAAAACGTGCTTGTCACCAATGAGACACCGGCAGGCCTTGCAGACGTCTTCCCGGGCTTCTTCGATAAAATCCTCGTGGATGCACCGTGCTCCGGCGAGGGTATGTTCCGGAAAGACGAGGCAGTCATCGGCACCTGGACCCCGGAGCGGCCGGATTTCTTTGCGGATCTGCAGCGCGAGATCACCTCGAATGCTGTCAAAATGCTGCGTCCGGGCGGCCTCATGATGTATTCGACGTGTACCTTCGCCCCGCAGGAGGACGAGGGAACCGTTTCTTTCCTTCTGGAAAACTTCCCGGAAATGGAACTGATCGAGATGGAAGGCTACGAAGGTTTTTCAAAAGGCAATCCAGTCTGGGGAAACGGCGATCCGGAGATCGAAAAGACCGTGCGCATCTGGCCGCATAAAATGAACGGCGAGGGCCATTACCTTGCCCTGTTCCGCAAAAAAGGCGAAGCCATTCCTTATGAGACAGAAGAAAAACCGATCGAAAAGAAAAACAAAAAACAGAAAAACCGGAAAAAAGACCGCGGAACGGAAGCACCGGGTCCGTCGAAAGCAGAAAAACAGATCCTTTCCGATTTCCTGTCCCGGATGACAGCACCGATCCCGGTGGAGGAACTGGAAGTCCGCGCCGGAAAAGTATACCATTCCCCGTCCCTGCCGGATGGCGTGCGGAATCTTCATTTCCTGCGGAACGGTCTGTATCTCGGTGAACTGAAAAAAGACCGTTTCGAGCCGTCACAGCCGTTTGCCGTGACACTCTCCGCGGACAAGTTCAAAGATTACATGAATTTAAAGGCAGATGACGAGCGTACCGAAAAATATCTCCACGGTGAGACAATTTCCGTAGAACCGGGAGAGACCGCATCGCCGTCGGGCTGGAAGCTGGTCTGCGTCGATGGATTCGGCCTTGGATGGGGCAAACTGGTCAATGGAACCTTGAAAAATAAGTACCCTGTTGGATGGAGAAAGTAGAAAAATCATGCCAGTTTTTGCAGGAAAAACGTCGAAATATTACAAAGTTATTAACAAAAATTAAAAAAGACTTTCATTTCAGACATACTTGTGTTATAATGGCAAAGTACGGCGGGAAAAAAGACCCATTTTCCGCAGTAACTGGGAGTGACAATCAGCAACAGAACGTAATAAGTATGAGGTGTACGACATGAAAAAAAAGAAATTATTCAGCCTGGTTTTGGCCACAGTGCTTACGGCAGCAACTGTTCTGCCATGCTATGGTGCCAGTACAAAGGAGAAAATTTCAAATGCTCAGGCAGAACAGGCTGCCGCACAGTCTCAGCTTGACAGCATACAGAGCAGGATTGACGAACTCAATTCCAAAAAGGGACAATCAGAAGAATATCTTTCCGAACTGAACCAGCAGCTGGACGATCTGCAGAACCGTCTGCAGGAGCTTCAGGATCAGTATGATGCGAAGCAGAACGAACTGGTACAGATTCAGGCAGATCTGGAAGATGCAAAAGCAAAAGAAGAAGAGCAGTACGAGGCGATGAAGCTCCGTATCCAGTATATGTATGAAAATTCTTCCGGAAACGGATACATGGCAATGCTCTTTTCTTCCAAAAGCATTTCAGAGCTGATCAGCCGGGCAGAATACATACAGAAAATTTCCGATTTCGACCGCGATCTTATGCAGGAGTATGAAGACACGGTAGACCAGGTAAAAGAAAAAGAAACACAGGTGCAGGAAGAGCAGGCAGCGATCGTAGAACTGCAGCAGCAGAGCAGCGATCAGCAGGAAGCCATCCAGGAGCTGTACGCAGCAGCTTATCAGGAACTCCGTACCTACTCCGCAGAGCTGGACGATGCAAAATCCAGCGAGAGTGCACTGGTAGATGAAATCAACAGCAAAGCAGATGCAATCAACGACCTGATCCGTCAGGCGAAAGAAGAGGAGATTGCAGCGCAGAAGAAAGCAGAAGAGGAAGCAGCCGCAGCAGCCGCCGCACAGCAGGCTGCCGCAGAAGCTGAGGCCGCCAGAAAACAGGCAGCCGAGGCAGAGGCCGCAAGAGTCGCAGCCGCAGAAGCAGCAAATGCCGCAGCGAAAGCAGATACCGATACAAGCAGCAGCTCCGGAAGCAGTTCTTCGGACAGCAGCGCATCCTCCACGACAACGGGGAGTCCATCCGCGTCAGATACTTCCAGCAGCTCCTCCAGCGGAACATACCTTGGAAGATTTAAACTGACAGGCTATTGCTCCTGTTCCATCTGTACCGGACAGTGGTCCGGCGGATCCACCGCGAGCGGAACCACACCGACCGCAGGAAGAACGATTGCCATGGGCGGTGTACCATTCGGAACGAAACTGATGATCAACGGCCAGGTTTACACGGTAGAAGACCGCGGAACCGCTTACGGGCACGTAGACATCTTCTGCAGCAGCCATTCCGAGGCGCTGAGCTTCGGCGTGCAGTATGCAGATGTATATCAGCTGAGCTGAGAAACAAAGATAAGGGATATGCCGGAACAGAACTTCCGGCATATCTCTTTTTTTGACTTTCTCAGAAACTGTCATTCTAAAAGAACACCAAAAAGGCCGCAAACCCGTGTAAAATGTACCTTTTGAAAGCAATAATAAAAAAAAATTAAAA